>ERZ1034980.847-NODE-847-length-19829-cov-20.526752_pt1 | contig 19829 bp, 19 predicted proteins | sample MGYA00520622_ERZ1034980 | MGnify/ENA primary metagenome ERZ1034980 (study PRJEB33766, sample SAMN09781791) | gut metagenome | biome: gut microbiome | host: Homo sapiens | place: Madagascar | study: EMG produced TPA metagenomics assembly of the PRJNA485056 data...
TGCGAGGAGGCCGGCGCCGCCCTGGTCTTCCACCCCGAGCCCTCCGAGATGTACGCCCCCAACGCGTGCACCTACGTCAACATGGACGAGCTCACCCACGAGCTCTGCGGCCTCACGCGCCCCATCCACTTCCGCGGCGTGTGCACCGTCGTCTCCAAGCTCTTCAACATCGTGACGCCTGACCGCGCCTACTTTGGCCAGAAGGACGCCCAGCAGCTCGCCGTCATCCGCCGCATGGTGCGCGACCTCAACTTTGGCATCCAGATCGTCGGCTGCCCCATCATCCGCGAGGAGGACGGCCTGGCCAAGAGCTCTCGCAACACCTACCTCTCCGCCGAGGAGCGCCAGGCGGCCCTATGCCTGTCTCGCGCCGTCTTTGCCGGCCAGAAGATGGTCCAGGACGGCGAGCGTGACGCCAAGGTCGTGCTCGACGCCATGAAGGCCATCATCGAGGCCGAGCCCATGGCCAAGATCGACTACGTCAAGATGGTCGACTTCGAGAACATCGTCCAGGTGGAGAAGATCGAGAGCGAGCCCGTCCTGTGCGCCATGGCCGTCTACATCGGCAAGACCCGCCTCATCGACAACTTCATCTTCGACCCGTCCTGCAACTGCTCCGGCAGCGAGGCCGAGGGCCACTGCTGCTGCGGCCACTGCTCCGAGTAGCCATGGCCGCCCGCGTCTCCTTCATCGGCGCCGGCAAGGTGGGCTGCTCTCTGGCCCGCTACCTGGCCGCCGACCCCGCACGGGGGCAGAAGGACGTCGAGCTCGCGGGCTTCTTCAGCGCAAGCGCCGAATCAGCACGCGCGGCTGCCGACTTTGCCGGTGGCCGCGCGTTTGCATCTGCCGAGGAAGCCACCCGGGAAGCCGAGCTCGTGTTTGTAACCACGCCCGACGGCCACATCGCCGAGATTGCCGCCCAGCTGGCGGCTGCCGCAGACGCCAGTGCCCTCGACCTTGCAGGAAAGGTCTTTGCCCACTGCTCGGGAGCCCTTGCGTCAGACGCGCTCTCTCCCCTGCGCGAGCGCGGCGCCGCAGCCTGCTCCGCCCACCCCCTCTACGCCGTGAGCAGCCGCTTCGACTGCTGGCGAGAGCTCTCTCAGGCCTGGTTCACCCTCGAGGGGGACGACGAGGCAACCTCGCTCCTGCAGGGGCTTCTCGCCGCGCGAGGCAACCACGTGGCGCGCATCCCCGCGGACCAGAAGACCCGCTACCACGCCGCCGCCGTCATGGCGTCAAACCTGGTGGTTGGCCTCTACGACATGGCAGCCTCCGAGCTTGCCACCTGTGGATTTGCCCCCGCGGACGCCGAGGCAGCCCTGGCCGCGCTCTTTCTGGGAAACGCCCGCCACATAGCCGAGGACGGCGTGGAGGCCTCACTCACCGGACCGGCCGCCCGTGGCGACCAGGCAACGATAGACGCCCATCTGAGCTGTCTTTCTGGAGATAGCCGGGAGGTATACCGCCTGCTCACCGAGGTGTTGTACCGTATAGCGTCGCGACGAGCAACGCCGTACCGCTAACGAGCCAAGCCAGGAGTTCCCACAGATGATGCTCAACATGCTCAAGGGCAAGATCCACCGTGCCACCGTCGTCCAGGCGGAGGTCGACTACGTCGGCTCCATCACCATCGACGAGGACCTCATGGACGCCGCCGGCATCCTCGAGTACGAGAAGGTCCAGGTCGCAGACGTCAACAACGGCAGCCGCCTTGAGACCTACGTCATCGCCGGAGAGCGCGGCAGCGGCATGATCTGCCTCAACGGCGCCGCGGCCCGCTTTGTGTCCGTGGGCGACAAGGTCATCATCATGTGCTATGCCCAGATGGACCAGGACGAGGCTCGCGGCTTCAAGCCCCACGTGGTCTTCGTCGACGAGAACAACCACGTCTCTCGCCTCACGCGCTACGAGAAGCACGGTCTCCTGGAGGACATGGCGTAGACGCGCGCCCTCCTTACAAACAGACTTCCCGCCCGTTCACGGGCAAAAGCGGGCACGTCGCAGGGTTGGCGTGCCCGCCTTGCTGTCTCTTCTCGCCGGTTTCAGGCAAAATTTTGACCATTGGTCAGTTTTGCTCACGAGAGGAGATCCCATGAGCTTCAAGAAGGTAGTCGTCGCTGGCGGCGGAGTCCTGGGCAGCCAGATTGCGTTCCAGGCGGCCTACTGCGGCTTTGACGTCACCATCTGGCTGCGCAGCCAGGGTAGCATCGGACGCACCCAGCCCAAGCTGGACAACCTGAAGAAGACCTACGAGGAGGCCATCGAGTCCATGGCCGCGGGCACCGGCCCCTGGTGCGCCGGCATCGCCGACTCCGACGCCCCGCTCGACAAGGAGGCCTGCCTCGCCCGCGTCCAGGCCGCCTACGAGGGCCTCAGGCTCGAGCTCGACATGGCGGCCGCCGTGGCCGACGCAGACCTGGTCATTGAGTCCATGGCCGAGGACCCCAAGGCCAAGATCGAGTTCTACCAGAAGATGGCACCGCTGCTTCCGGCCAAGACCGTCATCGCCACCAACTCGTCCACGCTGCTGCCCAGCCAGTTTGCCAAGTACACGGGACGGCCCGACAAGTACCTGTCGCTCCACTTTGCAAACTCCATCTGGAAGAACAACACCGCAGAGGTAATGGGCCAGGCCCAGACCACGCCGGCCGTCTTTGACCAGCTCGTCGAGTTTGCCAACCAGATCCGCATGATCGCCCTGCCCGTGCGCAAGGAGAAGAACGGCTACCTGCTCAACTCCATGCTCGTTCCGTTCCTGCTCTCCGGCATGGACCTGTGGGCCAGCGGCGTCTCTGACCCAAAGAGCATCGACATCGCCTGGACGCACGGCACCGGCGCCCCCAAGGGCCCGTTCCAGATCATCGACACGGTGGGCCTGGCCACGACGCTCAACATCGTCAACCAGTACCAGAGCGTGCCGGGGCTGCTCTCTCCCCTGCTCAAGAAGATGATGATGCCCTACAACTTCAAGACCATGTCCAAGCTCCTCCAGGACATGCTGGACAAGGGCGAGAAGTTCTACGAGTAGCCGCTCCCGCCGACGCAACCCCTCAAGGCCCCGCCGCGCCACGCACGCGGCGGGGCCTTTCCTCCCTTCACCCCTTGCACACACCTGACGCGTGTTGGACATCGCAAAAGTTCGTCTGGGTATACTTTTAACGGTTAAGTAAGCCAACACTAACTTTGAAAGGTGGCAGACATGAGCAAGATCGCCAAGGTGTACGGCCGCGAGGTCCTAGACTCCCGCGGCAACCCCACCGTCGAGGTGGAGGTCACGCTGGAGGACGGATCCTTTGGCCGCGCCATCGTTCCGTCCGGCGCCTCTACCGGCGAGTTCGAGGCCGTTGAGCTGCGTGACGGCGACAAGGACCGCTACCAGGGCAAGGGCGTCCAGACCGCCGTCTCCCACGTCAACGGCGAGCTCGCGGCGCTTCTCGTCGGACGCGAGGCCACCGACCAGCGCGGCGCCGACGAGGCCATGATCGCCGCCGACGGCACCCCCAACAAGGGCAACTTCGGCGCCAACGCCATCCTGGGCTGCTCGCTGGCCATCGCCCGCGCGGCCGCGGCCAGCGCCGGCCTGCCGCTCTACGCCTACCTCGGCGGCCCCAACGCCCACACCCTCCCCGTCCCGATGATGAACATCCTGAACGGCGGCGTGCACGCCGACAACAACGTGGACTTCCAGGAATTCATGATCATGCCCGTCGGCGCGCCCGACTTCAAGACCGGCCTGCGCTGGTGCACGCAGGTCTACCACACCCTCAAGGACACCCTGAAGAAGGCCGGCCTCTCCACCGGGGTTGGCGACGAGGGCGGCTTTGCCCCCGACCTCAAGACCAACGCCGAGCCCTTCGTCTACCTGATGGAGGCCGTGGAGGCCGCCGGCTTCACTCCCGGCAAGGACTTCATGTTTGCCATGGACCCCGCCACCTCCGAGTGCTTCAACAAGGAGACCGGCCTCTACGAGCTCAAGGGCGAGGGCCGCACCCTCACCTCCGACCAGATGGTGGACTACTGGGCAGAGCTCGTCGAGAAGTACCCCATCGTCTCCATCGAGGACGGCCTGGCCGAGGAGGACTGGGACGGCTGGGTCAAGCTCACCGAGCGCCTGGGCAAGAAGGTCCAGCTCGTGGGTGACGACCTCTTCGTCACCAACACCGCCCGCCTCAAGAAGGGCATCGAGCTGGGCGCCGCCAACGCCATCCTCATCAAGGTCAACCAGATCGGCAGCCTGACCGAGACCCTGGACGCCATCGAGACCGCCAAGCGCGCCGGCTACACCGCCGTGGTCTCCCACCGCTCCGGCGAGACCGAGGACACCACCATCGCCGACCTGGCCGTGGCCACCAACGCCGGCCAGATCAAGACCGGCGCCCCCGCTCGCACGGACCGCGTGGCCAAGTACAACCAGCTCCTGCGCATCGAGGACGACCTGGGCGCCTCTGCCGACTACCTGCAGAAGGCGGCCTTCTACAACCTGGCGTAGGCGCGGCGTCGCACACGCCGGCGCCCCGCTCAGGCGCTGGAGCATGGCATGCGGGAGGCCTCGGGCAGCGCGCCCGGGGCCTCCCGCCCTTTTGGCTGCGCTATCCTAGCTGCAGCAACCACCACGAGAGGAGCCCCATGTCAGGCGAGAAGAACATCCTGGTCGGCCAGTCCGGCGGTCCCACGGCGGCAATCAACGCAAGCCTGGCGGGCGTCGTCGCGGCGGCGCGCGCGGAGGGCTGCCACGTCACGGGCATGCGCCACGGCATCCAGGGGTTTCTCGCCGGCCGGACCGTCGACCTGGACGAAGCCCTTCCTGACCAGGAGAGCCTGACGCTGCTGAGGCAGACGCCGGCAAGCTGGCTGGGAAGCTGCCGCTTCAAGCTGCCCGACCTCTCTGACCAGGCATTCTATGAGGACACCCTTGCGCGCCTGGATGCGGCCGGTATTGACGCCGTGCTCTACATCGGCGGCAACGACTCCATGGACACCATCGCCAAGCTGGGCACCTACGGCGCGCGCGTGGGCAGCCCCATCCGCTTCATCGGCGTGCCCAAGACCATCGACAACGACCTCGTGGGCACCGACCACACGCCCGGCTACGGCAGCGCGGCAAAGTTCGTGGCCACCTCCTGCGGCGAGCTCTTCCGCGACGCCGACGTCTACGACCTCAAGAGCGTGACCTTCGTGGAGATCATGGGCCGCGACGCCGGCTGGCTCGCCGGGGCCTCCGCCCTTGCGGGGCCGCGCGGCGCCGGTAGGCCCGACCTGGTTCTTCTCCCCGAGGTGCCGCTTGGCGAGGATGCCCTGATGGAGCGCATCGCAGAGCTTCTGAGCAGGCAGAACACCGTTATGGTAGGCGTCTCGGAGGGCGTGCGCACGGCCGACGGCACCCTCATCTGCGAGAGGACCGTGGCCGCGGGCACCGGCACCGACGAGTTCGGCCACCTGGCCCAGCTCTCCGGCACGAGCCGCTACCTGGCCGGCGTCGCCAAGGTGCGCCTGGGCTGCAAGACCCGCGCGGTGGAGCTCTCCACGCTGCAGCGCTGCGCCTCTCACGTGGCCAGCAGGACTGACCTCGACGAGGCCTTTGAGCTGGGACGCGCCGGCGTCCGCGCCGCGCTCGACGGGCAGACGGCCAAGATGTGCGCCCTCACGCGCGTGAGCGACGAGCCCTACCGGACCGTGCCGGCGCTGCTCGACGTGGCCGAGATTGCCAACAAGGTCAAGCCCGTGCCCCGCGCGTGGATAAGCGCCGACGGCATGGACGTCACCGAGGACTTCGAGCGCTACGCCCGCCCGCTCATCGACGGCATCCCTGCCCGTCTGGCCCCGCTGGCGCAATAGACACTACACACCGTGCCAAAGGGGACACCCTTCTCGACCCTACCGGCCGCCCACGTGCATGACGGTGCCGGTCATGCGGGCCACGGGCGTGCCGAGGTCGTCCTCGATCAGGCAGTCGTAGAAGCCCAGCGTGCGGCCGCGCTTGTCCTCGTCGGCGGTGGCGATGAGCCGGCCGCCCTTGGGCGCGCTCATAAAGTTGACGTTGAACGCCACGGAGACCGTGTCGGGCGCGCCCACGGTTGCCGCCACCACGATGGCAAAGTCGCCCAGCGAGAAGATGGCGCCGCCCATGACGCCGCCCTTCTCGTTGAGGTGGCGCTCTCCCAGGTCAAAGGCGCAGACGGCATGCCCGGTGGCTGCCTCCAGGATCTGCGCCCCAAGCGCCCCGGACACAAACCGGTCATGCGAGAAGTGCTCGCGCACCTCCTCCAGGCTGGCGTCGGCGGCAAGCACCGGGACGGGCGCCACACTCTTCTCGACTAGCACAGCGCCGCCTCCCACTCCGCCTCGCGAAAGCCCACAAGACAGAAGTCCTTCCCCACCAGAAGCGGTCGCTTGACCAGCATGCCGTTGGTGGACAGCAGCTCCAGGGTCTCCTCCTCGCCCATGCCGGCGTCCAAGCGGGCCTTGACGCCGAGCTCACGATAGAGTTTGCCGCTAGTGTTGAAGAGGCGCCGGACCGGCAGCGGCTCCTGCCCGCGCACGCGCCACTCAGCCAGCTCCGCCGCGGTGGGCGGCTCCTCCACGACGTGGCGGTCCTCGTAGGAGATGCCGTGCTCGTCAAGCCACGCCTTGGCGCGACGGCACGTGCTGCACTTGGGGTACTCGACAAACAAAACGCTGCCCATGGGGCTCCCTTCCGCAGGTTGACCGCTCCAGTCTAGCGCCGGACGGCGACCGCACGCCCCGGCGGCTACTCCTGCCCGCCAGCCTGGTGGCGCACCAGGCGCCGCGAGAAGAGCCTGGTCTCGTGGCGGTTCTCCCAGAGCTTGAAGAGCTCGGCCACCAGGGTGGGCACCACGGCCAGCGCGCACGCCACCGCCCAGCGCACCCAACCCACAGCGGACATGCCAAAGACGGCGCCCAGGGGCTCCACCAGCACCAGCGCGGAGAAGACCACCACCATGGCCGCGGCGCTCCACACCAGCGGCATGTTGTCGCGCACGGTACGGCAGAAGACCGAGCCGCGACTGCGCACGGTGAAGACGTGCAGCACGCTCGTCACCGCCATGACGAAGAAGCACATGGTCTGCCCCACGCCAAAGCCCGCCGCCACGGAGCCCGGCAGCTCCACGAAGCGGCCCAGCCAGAACGCCAGCAGACCCACCGCGGAGAACGCCACCGTCTGCTGCAGCGCGGCCCGCACCACCAGCGACGAGAAGAAGCTCTCGTTGCGGCCGATGGGCTTGCGGCGCATGATGCGCTCGTCGGAGGTGTCCTGAGCCAGGTGCAGGCCCGGAATGCCGTCTCCCAGCACGTTGGTGAGCAGCAGCATGACCGGCGTGAGCGCCGTGCCCCAGCCCGCGAGCTGGGCTCCCAGCATGACCACGATTTCGGACAGGTTGCAAGACACCAGGAAGTACACGGTGCGCTTGATGTTTGAGAAGACGTTTCTTCCCTCGCGCACGGCCTTCACGATGGTTGCGAAGTTGTCGTCGGTCAACACCATGTCGGCGGCCGCCTTGGCAACCTCGGTGCCGGCCGCGCCCATGGCAACGCCCACGTCGGCGGCCTTGAGCGCCGGGGCGTCGTTGACGCCGTCGCCCGTCATGCTCACGACCTCGCCCTGCTCCTGCCAGGCCTCCACGATGCGGATCTTGTCCTCGGGAGAGACGCGCGCGTACACGGAGTAGCCGCGCACGTTGGCCACGAGCTCCTCGTCCGTCATGGCGGCCAGCTGCTTGCCCGTGACCACCGCGCCCTTCTCGCCGAGGATGCCGATCTGCCGCGCGATGGCCGCGGCCGTGGCGGCGTGGTCGCCGGTAATCATGACCGTGCGGACGCCGGCGCGACGGGCCGTCTCGATGGCGGCCGCCACCTCGGGGCGCGGCGGGTCGATGAGTCCGATGATGCCCTCAAAGGTGAGGTCGCGCTCGAGCTCCTCCAGGTTTCCGCTGGCGGGAAGCTCGTCCACCACGCGGCTGCCCAGCGCGATGACGCGCAGCGCGTCCGCGGCAAACCCGTCGTGGACCTCCTGGCGGCGCCGCAGCTCCTCCGCAGGCGCCGGCGAGAAAGGCAGCCGGTCGAAGGCCCCCTTGGTGAGCACCAGGTAGCCGCCCTGCGGCAGCGCGTGCACGCTCGTCATCATCTTGCGGGCGGACGAGAAGGGCACCTCGCCCACGCGCGGCCGCTCGCGCTCAAGCTCCTCGCGGGTCTGGCCGCCCTCCATGAGCAGGCGCATGATGGCCGTCTCGGTAGCGTCTCCCACGATGCGCGTGCCGCCCTCGCCGTCGGGCTCCACGGTGGCGTTGCTGGCCAGCGCAAGCTTGCCAAGCAGGTCGAGCTCGGTCACGCCCTCCACCGGGCCGTCCACCGCCACGGGCACGCTCGCGGGCAGGAGCGGCGAGGCCGCCCACATGCGCCGGATGGTCATGCGGTTCTGCGTGAGGGTGCCGGTCTTGTCGGAGCAGATGACCGAGACCGAGCCCAGCGTCTCCACGGCGGGTAGCTTGCGCACCAGCGCGTGCTTCTGGACCATGTTGTGGACGCCCTGGGTGAGCGTGAGGGTGACGATGAGCTGCAGGGTCTCGGGCACGGCGGCCACGGCCAGGCTCACGGCCGCCAGCACCATGGCCCAGAACTCCTCGCCCTGCTGCAGACCCGTTGCCAGAAGAATAGCCGCGGCCACCATGGCGACGGCGCTGATGGCGCGCACCACGCGGACCAGCCGCAGCTGGAGCGGGGTCTGCATCTTCTGGGCGTCGTTGAGGTAACCGGCGATGCGGCCCATCTCGGTGCCCATGCCGGTGGCGGTCACCACGGCCGTGGCGTTGCCGGCTGTGACCAGGCAGCCCGAGAAGACCATGCTCGTGCGGTCTCCCAGCGCGGCGTCGTCCTCGGGCGTGGCGGAGGCGTCCTTCTCGGCGGCCTCGGACTCTCCGGTGAGGGAGGACTCGTCCACGGCCAGGCCCGTGGCCTCTATGAGGCGGGCGTCCGCGGCCACGAGGTCTCCGGTCTTGAGCAGGAGGACGTCTCCGGGCACCACGTCGGCGGTGTCCACCTCCATGCGGGCGCCGTCGCGCAGCACCAGGCAGGTGGGGCTGTTGAGGTTGGAGAGCGCCTCCAGGGCGCGCTCGGCGCCGCGCTCCTGCGTGACCGCCAGGGCCACGTTCAGGCAGATGATGACCAGGATGACCGCGGGCTCCAGGTAGCCCGCGCCCTCGCGGACGGCAAGCGCCAGCGAGAGCGCGGCCGCCACCAGCAGGATGACGTTGGAGACGTCCCTGAACTGGCGCAGGACCTGCGAAAGCACGCTCTCGCCCTTTGCCTGCTGGTAGGCGTTTGCGCCGTGGGCTGCCAGGCGGCTGGCCGCCTCGGCGGAGGAGAGGCCCGTCCGGCTAGACGTGCCCTGCTCGTGGATGAGATGCTCGATGGGGGTATTCCAGTGCTTCATGTCCCTCGTTTCGTGCGACGCGCGAGCGGGAGACGGGCGCCCCCAACCGCGGGGGCGTCTCACATTCGCTGGTTTTCAAGGTGCGCCAGCCGTCCGGCCACGCAACGTTTGATTAAATACCCCCTTTCTGGTGGGTTTATACGCCCTGGGCAGAAGGCCGCGACGGAACCCCATGGCCAGATTCCCGAGGCGACCCCCAAAGCCAGACCTTTTCGTGGCAACTCCGTCGCGACGCTTGCCTTGGAGCGCGCTCCAAGGCCTACGTTCTTCTCGACCACAAGACGGGCCACGGGCCCAGAAGAGAAGAAACATGGCAATCCTAGACGAGAAGCACACGCTGGCAGACGGCACGGACATCCCCAGGATCGGCCTGGGCACCTGGCTCATGGACGACGCCGAGGCCGCCGGGGCCGTGCGCGACGCCGTGGCCTGCGGCTACCGCATGATCGACACCGCGCAGGCCTACGGCAACGAGACCGGCGTCGGCGAGGGCGTCCGCACTTGCGGCGTGCCCCGCGACCAGCTCTTCATTGGCTCCAAGGTGGCTGCCGAGCTCAAGGACTACGAGTCGGCCCGCGCCTCGATCGACGAGACTCTGCAGAAGATGGGCCTGGACTACCTCGACCAGATGATCATCCACAGCCCGCAGCCGTGGGTCGAGGTCAACCAATCCGACGACCGTCACGAGGCGGGCAACCTCGAGGCATGGCGCGCGCTGGAGGAGGTCCAGGCCGCCGGCAAGGTTCGCGTCATCGGCGTCTCCAACTTCAACGAGCACGACCTGGCCAACATCATCAACAACGCAACCGTCTACCCGCAGGTAAAACAGGTGCTGGCCCACATCTCAAACACCCCGGCCGCCCTCATCGCCCGCTGCCAGGAGCAGGGCATCCTCGTCGAGGCCTACTCCCCCATCGCCCACGGCATGGTGCTCGCCAACCCGCTGGTGGCCGAGGTCGCGGCCCACTACGGCGTCACTCCGGCCCAGCTCTGTGTGCGCTACTGCCTTGAGCTGGGGCTTCTCCCCCTGCCCAAGACGGCAAATGCCGCCCACGTGGCCAACAACGCCGACGTGGACTTTGCCATCTCCCCCGAGGACATGGAGGTCCTGAAGGCCGCCAAGCGCATCAGGGACTACGGCGACTCCAGCTTCTTCCCCGTCTTCGGCGGCAAGCTGTAGGCACCCTGGTCCGCGGACGCCCAGGCGGTGGCGTTCCAGGCGAGAAGCGCAGGTCCTTGTCACGATGACGCCCCCACATCATGGTGATGCCAGGACCACGTTCCTTCGCCGTCAGAAATCCCGACTTGGGTGTCCGTCGGCCAATACCCAGCTCGGCATTTCTCGCCAAATGGACGCAAATCCCGAGCTGGGTATTTCCCGCGGCACGCCCAAGTCGGTTTTCCCGGCAGCAGGGTCGCCGCGCAGCACGCCCTAGTCGGTTTTTCCAGCAGCAAGGCCATCGCGCAGCACGCCCAAGCGCCTATTCCGGCAGCGACGCCGCCGCATCCGTCCAACCGCTCCACAGGCACGTACTTCTCGCCAAGCAAATCCCTAGGAAAGGAATCAAAATGGCAATCAAGCAGACCGCAGGTCACGACGCCCACGGCGACTGGGCACCGGAGTTTGCCCACCTGAACGATGACATCCTCTTCGGAGAGGTCTGGAACCGCAACGATAAGCTCTCGCTCAAGCTGCGTTCCATCGTCACCGTGAGCGTGCTCATCGGCAAGGGCATCACCGACAGCTCGCTCAAGTACCACCTCATGAGCGCGCGCAAGAACGACGTAACCAAGTCCGAGATGGCCGAGATTCTCACGCACATTGCGTTCTACGCCGGCTGGCCCAACGCCTGGGCGGCCTTCAACATGGCCAAGGAGGTCTACGCAGACGAGGCCGCCGAGTCCGAGGGCCACGGCGGCTTCTTCGGCCTGGGCGAGCCCAACGACGCCTTCGCGCAGTACTTCATCGGCCAGTCCTACCTCAAGCAGGTAAGCCCCGCCGACGGCTACCTGGCCATCCACAACGTGACCTTCGAGCCGGGCTGCCGCAACAACTGGCACGTCCACCACGCCGCCAAGGGCGGCGGCCAGGTGCTCATCTGCGTCGAGGGCGAGGGCTGGTACCAGGAGGAGGGCAAGCCCGCCCAGGCGCTCAAGCCCGGCGACATCGTGGAGATTCCGGCCAACGTCAAGCACTGGCACGGCGCCAAGAAGGACAGCTGGTTCAGCCACCTGGCCTTTGGCTTCCCCGGCGAGGACTGCTCCAACGAGTGGCTCGAGCCCGTCACCGACGAGGTCTACGACGCGCTCTAGGCATTGGGACCGGACGCGGGCGCAGGCTCCGGCTTGGGCACCAGGTTGCTGTAATAGGGTTGCTTACCCGCGAGTATGTCGTCGTAGAAGTCCTGCTTCCAGTCTATGTAGTCCATGCTCGCCTGGATCTGCTCCATCTGCTCGTCGAGACGCGCGCGCTTCTCGGCGAGCATCTTCTTCCGCTGCGGGATGCTCTTCTCGCCCTCGAGGCAGAGGTTGAGGTAGTCGCGCATCTCCTCGATGCTCATGCCGCAGCGCTTGAGGCAGGTGAGGCTGCGGGCCCACTCCACGTCGTGGTCGTCAAAGACGCGGCGGTTGTTCTTGTCGCTCTTGACGTAGGGCACCAGGCCCTGGTTGCAGTAGAACTTCAACGTCTGATACGTCATGCCCAGCTCTCGGCAGACCTGCATCATGGTGTACGTCATGTGGAGAGTCCCTTCCGCGCCGGACGAGCGCTTTGCCATCGACAACGATTTCACGGGCAAGAGGGTCGTCACCTTCTGCACCTCCACGTCCTCTGGCCTGGGGCGGAGCAGCCAGCTGCTCGCGCAGGCCGCCGGCAGCGGGGAGTGGCGGGACGGCCAGCGCTTCTCGTCCGAGGCAAGCGAGGACGAGGTCCGTACCTGGGCAAAGACGCTGTAGACGGCGATAGCAGGACAAACGAACAAGGCGGCCGGGGCCCAAGGCCCCGGCCGCCTATCTATTTGCGCTGCGTGTAGGGTTAGAGCAGGCACTTCACGCTAGAAACCCACTGGTCTACCTCATGCTGGGGCGTCTCCTGGCGGCTGCCGCCCGTGGAGTCAAAGCGAATCTCGAGCGACGGGCCCTCGATGGCGTCCCCGGCAGCCTCGAGCATGTCATCGATGACGCTGCCCGACCAGCCGCCGTTGGTCATAAACGGCACCACGGTCTTGCCGGCCCAGTCAGTGCCGGCAAGGAAGGTGCTCACCGCCGGTGCCATGGTGTACCACCAGGTGGGAGTGCCCACGGCCACGACGTCGTAGTCCGCCGGGTCATGAGCGAGCGGGCAGATCTCGGGCCGGAATCCGGAGTTGACCTCGTCCTGGCCCTGCCGGACCGTCTGGTCATAGTCCTCCGGATACGGCTCCACCGTCTCGATGCGCTCCAGGTCGGCGCCGCACGCGTCCGCGAGCTGCTCCGCGATCTTCTCCGTGTTGCCGTTTGACCAGCTGTAATACGCCACTAGCATCTTCTTTGCCATGGTCTTCCCTTCCCTTGCGTTGACGCCTCAGACCATAGCCCCTGGAGTCGGCTCCAGGTCAAGAGAAGGGCCTTTGGGGGTCTCAACTCGCCGTCCCGGGGTCTCTCCCACCACAAACTCATGAAAATGGGTGACTTAATTGAATTCACCGAGTAGATCCCATATCTGGGCCACGTTTTCCCTGTTGGCAAAAAGCGACAGAGGGGATGCTACTCGCCCTCTTCAAATTAAGTCACCCATTTTCGGGAGTTTGTGACGGGAAACCTGAATTTGGCCGGCCGATGCCCCCTAGAGCGTGGCGTCGACGGCACGGATGAGGGCGGCGCGCAGGCCGGAGGCCTCCAGCTCGGCCACGCCGCGGATGGTGGCACCGCCCGGGGAGCAGACCGCGTCCTTCATGGCTGCCGGGTGCTCACCAGTCTCTAGCTGCAGCTTTGCCGTGCCAAGCATCATCTGGCTCACGATTCTGTACGCGTCCGCGCGCGGGATGCCGTGCTTGACGGCGGCGTCGGCCAGGGCCTCGATGCCCATGGCGACAAACGCGGGGGAGCAACCGCCCACCGTTCCGCCCACAAACAGCAAGCGGCTCTCAAGCTCCACCACCAGGCCAAGCTTGCCCAGCAGGTCAAGCACCTCGGCACGTATCTCCGCGTCCATCGTGGAGGCGCGTTCCACCGCGATGACCCCCTCGTTGACAGAGACCGGCGTGTTGGGCACGCAGGAGAGGTGCGCCACGCCAGGCAGGAGCTCCTCCCACTTGGCGCAGTCCCAGCCCCAGGCCACCGAGAGCACCGCCTTGCCGGAGAGCTCCCCCGCCGCCGGCCCTACGACCTCGGCGATGAGGTGCGGTTTCACGGCAACGACCACCAGGTCAGAGACCGCGACGACCTCCGCCGCACCCGAGCAGGCCGTCATGCCGCGCGCCTCGCAGCGCTCGCGCAGCGCGTCAAAGTGCCCCGCGCAGGCGCTCATCCGCCCTGCGTCCACGCCCGCGGCAATCCAGCCGTCCGCCATGGCGCTCGCCATGTTGCCAAAGCCAATGAAGCCAATCCTCACAGCTGCCCCTTCCACGATGCCTTTCGCCGCCAGTATGCCAGAGCATGCCCGCACAGACGCCTCCAACCGTGCATACGCAAAACAGCGTACATAAACGCAAGAGGCCCTTCTCGCCAACTGGACAAACACGGCGAGAAGGGCGCGGGCAACGACCACCTAGCGCGGGGCTAAACTCCGCAATAGCGGAAATTATTCGATATTGCGGAGTTTGGGCCCAGTTCTATTACGCAATATTGCAGTCCAGCTGAGAGGAACGTCCCTACACCAGCCTGGCGTAGTCCTGACTCTGGTGGAAAACGTGGGCTACGTAGACCTTCTCGCCTTTGACACGGTACAGAGCAAGATAGCCCTCTAGCGCTGCCTTGCGATATCCCAAGTGGGCAAGCCGCGACTCCCTGGCTGTGGGATACATCAGCGGAAACGCCTCGACCTTGGCCACAAAGCCATCGAAGGCGTCCAGCAGGTCGCCCGCTGCCGCAGGGGCACCCAGGGACTCCGTCAGATACAGCACGGCCGCCTCGAGGTCTTCCTTGGCCTCGTCGGTGACCACGACCTCACAGGCCATACTTGGCCCTCAGGCCTGCAGAGACCTCGCGCGCATCGGTCACCCTGCCGGCGGCGATATCCGCCTCGGCGCGGTCGATGGCCTGGTAGAGCTTGGCCCGAGCCGCCTCGGCGCAAAGGGCCTCGTAGCCGCTCATGGAGAGGGCGACAAACGCCTCTCGCCCGTTCTTAGTCACCAGGACCGGGCCGGCGGCATTCTGGACGGTGTCCGTGAACTCCGCCGTGTTCTTGAGCTCCTTCATGGGCACGCAGGTAGCAGGCGCCATCTTGCCATTCCCTTCTTCTCGGTAGCTTAAAAATACCACGATTGTGGTATTTCTCTAACAGCGACGAGAGGGAGTCACCCAAACTCCGTCACCGGCGGACACTTTGGCGAGAAGAACGTCCGCGGGTGACGGAGTTTGTCGCCGCCCGCGGCGTCCGCGCCGCCAGCCCTACCCGCGGTACCTCGCCGACGGGAGGAACTTCTCGCCAGAAAAGATGGACTCCACGGCAACCTGGTACTCCCCCACCTTGCGGGCAGACCTCACCCTGCGGCGAACGGACTTCTCGTCAGCGAAGGCGCAGCTGGCGTAGAGCCACCACTCCTTCATGCGCATCACCGCGTTGCCGCCCATCTCATCCGCGTAGGCGGCAAAGAGCGCGTCGTGAAAGCGCCGCAGCTCAGCGGCCGTAAGCGGCGCGCCGCCGCAAAGCACGCGCGGCAGGGCGGGATTGCCAAGCACGCCGCGGCCCAGCATCACGTGGCGCGTCTGCGGATACGCGCTGGTCAGGCGCCTGAAGTCATCGACATCAAAGATGTCTCCGTTGTAGGCCACGGCAAAGGGCGCCTCCTCCAGCGTGCGCCCGTAGGGCTCCCAGCGAGGCGTCCCCCGATAGGCGTCTACCCGCAGCCTCGGGTGCACGATCAGCTCCGCCAGGTGACAGCGGCAGTAGGCGGCCAGGACCTCCCCGTACTCGTCGTCCTTCTCCACGCCGATGCGCGTCTTGACCGAGACCGGCAGGGGCGACCTCTCGCACACGTCCCGCAGAAACTCCTCCAGCTCCCGCGGCTCCCGTAGAAAGCCCGCGCCCTTGCCCTTGGAGACCACGGTGCCCGAGGGGCAGCCCGCGTTGAGGTTGACCTCGCGGTAGCCCATCCGCTGCAGAAGGCCGGCCGCCCACACAAAGCGGTCAGCGTCACGGGTCAGGAGCTGCGGAACCACGTCCAGCCCCTCGTTGGCCGCGGGGTCCAGCTCCTTCTTGGCGCGGCCGACAAACCCCTTGCCCACCTGCGGCGGAGCCACAAACGGCGTGTAGTAGCGGTCGAGCGCGCCAAAGCACTCGGCGTGGACGCGCCTGAAGACGTGCCCGGTGACCCCCTCCATGGGGGCAAGCGACAAGATCATGCGGTCTTCTCCGTTCTTCTCCCCGCCATTGTGGCATGCCGGCCCGCCGGGCAGAAGCGCCGGCAGGGCGCCGAGCTCGCCCGCGGGCATGCGCCGGCTCTTCTCGCCTACCTCACGAACACCATGAGCAGCGTGCCGGCGACGATGAGCGTCAGGCCGGCGCCGGAGCGGGCCGTGAGCTTCTCGCCAAACACCAGGCGAGAAAAGCCAATGGTCACGAGGATGCTCAGCTTGTCTATGGGCACCACGACGCTGGCCAGGCCGTCCTGGAGCGCCTTGTAGTAGCAGAGCCACGAGGCGCCCGTGGCCAGGCCGGAGAGGCAGATGAAGAGAAGCTCGCGGCGGGGAACGGCGCGGACCGCGCCCGCCTTGCCCGTCACGGCGACCATGACCCAGGACATGACCAGCACCACGATGGTCCTGACGGCCGTGCCCAGGTTGGACTCCACGCCCTCGATGCCCACCTTGCCCAGAATGGCCGTCAAGCTGGCAAACACGGCCGAGAGCACGGCGAACACCAGCCAGGAGCCTCCCTTGGACGGGGCGCCCGCCGAGGGCGCGGCCGGCTTGCGCTCGATCATCATCAGCGTGCCGGCGAGGATAAGCACCATGGCGACGACGCTTGCCCAGCTCAGGGGCTCGCCCAGCAGCAAGAAGGCAAGGAGCATGGTGAGGACGGTGCTGGACTTGTCGATGGGCACGACCTTGTTGACGTCTCCCAGCTGGAGCGCCTTGAAGTAGCACAGCCACGAGGCACCCGTAGCCAGGCCGGAAAGCCCCAGGAACGCCCAGGTCATAGGCGTAATCGAGCCAATCTGCCCCGCCGAGCCCACCACCGCGACCATGACCCAGGCAAACGCCAGGACAACGATGGTCCTGATGGCGGTGGCAACCGTCGAGTCGGTCTCGCGAATGCCGCACTTGGCCAGGATGGCCGTGATTCCCGCAAAGAACGCCGACCCGCACGCAAACGCAACCCACATAGCAAAGCCTCCGAACCCAAAATCGCACCAAGGGCAGCGATCCAGCATAGTCCTCGCGCGTAACGGGGGCGTAAAGAGGTGCGGCCACGGGGGCGCGCTAGCCCAGGTAGCGCCCCGTGACGCTCTGGGGGCAGGCGGCAACCTGCTCGGGGGTGCCGCAGGCCACCACGCGGCCGCCGGCCTCGCCGCCGCCCGGGCCCATGTCTATGACCCAGTCCGCGTTGGCTATGAGGTCAAGGTCGTGCTCCACGACCACGACGGTAGCCCCCTGGTCCACCAGGCGCTGGAACACGCCCAGGAGGGTCTCCACGTCGCGCGGGTGCAGGCCGATGGTCGGCTCGTCAAACACAAAGACGGCGTCCGCCTGGCCGCGGCCTATCTCGCTAGCGAGCTTGAGGCGCTGGGCCTCGCCGCCAGAGAGCGCAGGCGTGGCCTCCCCCAGCGTGAGGTAGCCCAGGCCCAGGTCGTGCAGGGTCTGGAGCTTCTCGCGGGCGCGCTTGAGGTCGGCCACGTGCGGCAGGGCCTCGTCCACGGAGAGGGACATGAGCTCCGGCAGAGAAAGGCCCGGGCCGTCCGTGCCCTTCTGGGCGCGCCGGACGCCTGCGGCCGCGGTGCCGTAGCGGCTTCCGCGGCAGTCCGGGCAGTCGATGTCCACGTCGGGCAGAAACTGCACGTCAAGCGATATCTGTCCCGTGCCGTCGCAGGTCGGGCAGCGCAGGCGGCCCGTGTTGTACGAGAAGTCCCCGGCCTTGTAGCCCGCCTCGCGCGCGGCGTCCGTGCGCGCGTAGGCCCGGCGCAGGTCGTCGAGGACGCCGCAGTAGGTTGCCACCGTGGAGCGCACGTTGGTGCCGATGGGCGTGGCGTCTATGAGGTTGGCGCGCGAGACGCCCGCGGCGTCAAGCGCCGTCACGTGGGCGGGCAGCGGCTCGCCCGCCGCCGCGGCCGCAAGCGCGGGAACGAGCGTCTCGAGCACGAGCGTGGTCTTTCCGGAGCCGGAGACGCCCGTCACGGCCACCAGGCGCCCCTTGGGAACGTCCACGCAAAGCGGCCTCACCGTGTGGAGGCCGCTTGACTCGAGGTGAATGCGTCCCAGGTCAAACATGTCGTCCGCCGCGGTCCTCGGCCGGGCCTCCACGCGCTTCTCGCCACTCAGGTAGGGGCCGATGAGGGACTTCGGGCACGCGGCCACCTCGTCCACGCTACCCTGCGCCACCACAGTTCCGCCGCCCGCGCCCGCCGCCGGCCCCATCTCTACCAGGTGATCGGCCGCCGCGAGGATGCGCGTGTCGTGGTCGACCATGACCACGGAGTTGCCGTCCGCAATGAGGTCCCGCATCACACCCAGAAGGCCGTCCACGTTGGCCGGGTGCAGGCCAATGGAGGGCTCGTCCATGACGTAGAGCACGCCCGTGGTGCGGTTGCGCACGGAGCGCGCCAGCTGGACGCGCTGCCGCTCGCCCGTGGAGAGCGTGGAGCCCGCGCGGTCAAGCGAGAGGTAGCCCAGGCCAAGCTCAAGGAGCCGCTGCGCCGTGGACTGGAAGGACTCGCAGATGGAGGTCGCCATGGGCCGCATCTCGGCAGGCAGGCTCTCCGGCACGCCCGCCACCCAGGCGCAGGCCTCGTCGAGCGTCATCTGCGTGGCCTCGGCCAGGTTGATGCCGCGCACGAGGGGGCCTCGCGCCGCGGCCGAGAGTCGCGTGCCGCCGCAGTCCGGGCAAGGGCCCTCAACCAGGAACTTTGCCACGCGCTTCAGGCCCTTCTCATCCTTTGCCTTGGCAAGGGAGTTCTCCACCGTACGCACGGCGTTGAAGTAGGTGAAGTCCAGCTCGGCAAAGTTGTCGCCCTTCTTGGCCTTGTACAGGATGTGGCGCTTCTCGGCGGGGCCGTCAAAGACGATGGCGCGCTCCTCGGGCGTGAGCTCACAGAAGGGCACGTTGGTGCGCACGTCCATGGCGCCGCAGACCTGCTTCATGAGGTCCCACATGAGCGAGCCCCACACCACCACGGCGCCCTCGTCTATGGACTTGCTCTCGTCGGGCACCAGCGCCGCGCGGTTGACGGTGCGGGCCACGCCGGTGCCGTCGCAGGTGGGGCAGGCGCCGCCGCTGTTGAAGGCCAGCTCCTCGGCGCCGGGGCCGCGGAACTTCTGTCCGCACGCGGGGCAGACCAGGGGCAGCTCGGCCGCCACGTTGAGACTCGGCGGCACGTGGGCGCCGCAGTGCGGGCACACGTGGCTGCCCACGCGCGAGAAGAGCAGGCGCAGGCTGTTGAGAAGCTCGCTCGAGGTGCCAAAGGTGGAGCGCACGCCGGGCACCGCCGGGCGCTGGCGGAGGGCCAGCGCCGCCGGAACGTAGCGGACGTCGTCGACCGCGGCCTTGCCCGCCTGCGAGATGCGGCGGCGCGTGTAGGTAGAGAGGGCCTCCAGGTAGCGACGCGAGCCCTCGGCGTAGAGCACGCCCAAGGCCAGCGAGCTCTTGCCGGATCCGGAGACGCCGGCCACGCCCACCAGCTCCCCCAGCGGGATGTCCACGCTCACGTTCTTGAGGTTGTGCACGCGCGCGCCGCGTACCTCGATGTGGTCGATGCGGTCGGGGTCCTTGGCCTGGCTCTTCTCCATGTGCTTCCTTGCCGTTGGGGTTTCTCGCCCCCAAGGGTAGCGCCGACGCGACGCGCTTGTCACGGCTGGGGATGACGGCCGAAAAACCGGTAGCAAATGCCCGAACCGTGCGGCTCGCAACGTGAGTTGGGCAGACCATACATCAAGACTGGCGCCGACCAGGCGAGAAGGGCACTCGCCCCGCCCATCCCCCGCCGTGACAAGCGCGTCGCGTCGGCGCTACCCTTGGGGGCGAGAA
>ERZ1034980.849-NODE-849-length-19780-cov-24.807503_pt1 | contig 19780 bp, 25 predicted proteins | sample MGYA00520622_ERZ1034980 | MGnify/ENA primary metagenome ERZ1034980 (study PRJEB33766, sample SAMN09781791) | gut metagenome | biome: gut microbiome | host: Homo sapiens | place: Madagascar | study: EMG produced TPA metagenomics assembly of the PRJNA485056 data...
CTCCGAAAATTTTAATTTCCACCTTGACAACGGTCACTTCATAACAGTGGATATTGCCGAAGAGCTATGGATTTATTCCAAATCGGTTGAGTTGCTGACAGAATCAGAAGATGCCGGTTATCTTGCGGCTGAAATACAAGGCATTCAGACCAATATTGCAGAAATACTTCGTATATTGCAGGGAAAACTCCCATCCCAAGAAGTTGATTGGTTGACGGAAATATGCAACAGTGTATTCTCTGGGGAAAAATTTGACGACATTATGTTTAACAGTGTTATTGCACACTTCGTATAGAAGCCTTCAAAATGATGTGGGTAGCGTAGACCGCCTAGTCATTCTGAAAAATAGTGCAAATACACCATATTTTGGAATAAAAAAGAGGGGAGGCAACGCCGTCGTGATAATGCAGAGAAGTGCAAATCATGATAGAAGCATGTTAAAATATGAGAAGTAACGATATTTCCAGTCCCGGACAAAAGGGGTGATGGAGAAAAGCTGTTTTAAGGAGATTCAGGATGGATGAGAATAGTTTTTCCTTCGCTGTTTACATGATATATGCCTGTGCAAATCGCTGGAATGTCGCTCCTTCACGGGTGTATCAGGCACTGAAAAAAAGCGGCTGCCTGGATCGGTACTTGCTCCCGAGCTATGACATCCTTCATCCGCAGAGTACAGATTATGTGGTGCAGGATATCGAGGAGTATCTGGAGGAGAGGGAAGTATCTGTATGAACGGGGATGTGCTCGAAAAGTACTATAAGGAAGCCCTGGAGGAGCGAATCATTTTGCATCTTGCCAAAGTGAAGAACCTTACGTTGGAACAGGCGATGGATATTTATTACAGCAGTCATCTCGCACAGAAAATCCATGAGGGAAAGGATGATGTGCAGTACCTGGATTATAAGGTCTTGGTACAGATTCTTCTGGATACGGAACCGGAACTATTTGCATAAGTTGATTCCATTGCAGATGGTCAGAATAAGGGGAGCCTGCTCGCGCAGACTCCCCTGTACGGTCAATTTCCGGTTCGTGCGTTCAGGCTTTCAAACAGTACGAGGTAGCAGTCCATGTCTCCGATGCGCTTTGGGAGTCGGGATTCTTTTCATTCTCGTATCTGAGATGGATTCATACCCGGATATGGTATAATAGGCGACATAAAGTAAAAAAGGAAGCAGACTTTTGCAAGTGAAGTATGAGAAAGTACTGTCGGTTAAAGAGCATTTGAAGTGCCGGATAGAGGAGGGCTTACGGATGATGACAGATGAAAAAATCAAAAATGCCAGTGAGCTGGAATTCGCTGTATTTTGCATTGAAAATGTAGCGGCGAAACTGGACGTGAATGCAGAGCGTGTTTATAAGGCATTTACTGAACAGAGTGATATTTTGAACGGTTACATCGTGCCGGAATATGAAGTGCTGCATACGCAGAGCAGGGAATACATCGTTGACGACCTCCTGGATGTGATGAAAGAAAGGGGCGTGACGGTATGATTCTCTATCATGGTTCTTTTATGGAGATTGCAAAGCCAGATTTAGTGCATTCCCGCCTCAATGTGGACTTTGGGTGTGGATTCTACGCTACGCCACTGTATGAACAGGCGGCGAAGTGGTGTGGTAAGTTTAAACGCCGTGGTAAAGAAGGCATTATCTCTCGGTATGAGTACGATGAAAAACGGGAAGTCGAACTGAAAACGTTGAAGTTCAATTCTTATTCCGAAGAATGGCTGGATTTTATCCTGAACTGCCGTAGCGGAAAAGATTCGACAGATTATGATCTTGTTGTAGGTGGTGTCGCCAATGATAAGGTTTTTAATACCGTGGAGCTGTTCTTTGACGGATTGATTGATAAGACGGAAGCAATTAATCGCCTGCGTTATGAAAAACCGAACCTGCAAATCTGTTTCCGCACAGAGAAAGCACTGTCTCTACTGCATTTTGAAGGGAGTGAAACACTATGACAGCAAATCTAATTTTGCTTCAGAAAAAGTATAGTCGTGTCATTGAGTGCTTTGCCAAACAGCAAGGGCTTTCGCTGGATGAGGCACTCGATTTCTTTTATCATTCCCAGGTTTATCAGCTGATGCATGACGGCGTTTCAGATATGCATTGCATGAGCGATGCATATCTGGCAGAGGAACTGGGACAGGAATATGCGGAGAAGACTGTGCCGAAAGGCAATGACTCTTAATGTTTCAGAAATTTAATAGGGTGAGTTTATGATTTTTATTACCGGGGATATCCATGGCGATCCCGCACGATTTTCAGAAGATGAATTTCCAGTACAGAACGAAATGACACGAGAGGACTATGTGATCATCTGTGGAGATTTCGGAATGCTCTGGTCGCTGAAAGAAAACAAAGAGGAAAACGATCGGCTTGACTTGTTGAATGATAGGAGCTTTACAACCTTATTCGTGGATGGAAACCACGAAAATTTCGATCGCTTAAATGCGCTGCCGGTCCGTTCCTGGCATGGGGGAAATGTGCACTTCGTAAGGGAGAACGTTATCCACCTGATGCGTGGAGAGATTTTCGATCTGAACGGAACTTCAGTGTTCGCTTTCGGCGGTGCGCGATCACATGATATCGCCGGTCTCGCGAGTGAAGAGGAGTTAGAGAAGGATTACACTGCCGGGATTCTACAGAAGGATGATCCGCACCTTTATGGAAAGCTGAAAATGGTCAGGAATTATTACTCATCCGCGAGAATCGAAAATCATAACTGGTGGCGGGCAGAGATGCCGACGCAGGCCGAAATGGATACCGGACTTGAGAATCTTAAGAAGCATAACAAGCAGGTGGATTTTATCGTATCGCATGATGGACCGATTTCGGATCTCGTTCTGCTCGGAGGCGGAATCACCGCAGACCCATTAAATAAATATTTTGAAGAGCTCCGGCAGACGGTGACGTACCGGAAGTGGTTCTTCGGACACCATCATGAGGATCGGAGAATAAACGAGAGGGAAACGGCGATATATTATTCGATTATGCAGGTGGAGTAATAAAGAAAACCGATTATGTAGTGCAGGGCAAGAACCTGCACCCGGAAGAATCCGTACGAGGATGAATGGGATAAGGTATGGAGGTAAATCGACTGGTATGAACTATTATCTGATTGATTTTGAGAATGCCAGAATAAAGGATGCAGCAGATCTTCCTGGTCTGAGCGCAGGAGATATCGTGATTCTGTTCTACTCGGAAGGTTGTAAAAATATCAGTCTGGACCTGGTCGAGAGCATCACGACCAAAAGCGCGCAGTTTCTGTGCCAGCGAATCTGGAACGGGACAAAGAGCGCGCTCGATTTTCAATTATTTTCCTATATGGGATACCTTATCGGGCAAAGCCATGATAATGAGTACTTCCACATCGTGTCAAATGATAAGGGCTATGACTGTCTGAGTGATTACTGGCATGGCAGAAAAGTAACGGTCGTGCGGGACGCCTATTCGGTGGATATCCAGCAGAATCAGAAAAATGTCTCCGGCCCTGTCGTACCAGTGGCTATACCAGCAACACCAGCATCCGTAGCACCGTCAACTGAAACAGCTGTTAAGAAAGTCAGCAAGATCGCAGCTGCAGACATCACCACGCTGGAAGAAATCAGGAAGTACCTCTCGAAGGGCGATGCGCCGACTCAGGTGCTTTCGTTTTTTAACAAATATAAGACGAAGCAGGCGATCTACAACGCGATCTCAAAGCAATTGAAGGATTCAAAGAAATCCGGGGAGGTTTACAAAAAACTAAAACCGCTATTTAAAGCTATAATCGGCAAAAAAGAATAGTTCCATATAATCAGACACGGTCGGATTCGAAAAATGAATCTCGGCTTTTTATATGCAAAGCTTGACATGAAATAAATGAATGTTTTTTTACTTAGGTTTCTTACATTATGGAAGAAGATGATTTCAATGCAATTGGGACTGATTATGATGTATGCACATTGGTCGATGCTACAGACATCAATCTTATCACAGCCGGCATATAGTAAGGTGGCGAACTTTATCAATGAGCTGATCCAATAAACGATAGTGATTAAAAGTGCTGACGCAAATGCTGTTGGATAACTCTTTGTGAATGTAATTGGATGGATTCGGCATAATATCACACTTCATACTGTCATTTTGTACTTTTTTACAATTTTAGAGCAATATAAGAAAAATTATGAGATAATAGAGTTGTATTTCTTTATGCTATTAGACTAATGAAAATGGAGAATTATATGAGTGAGTATGTTGAAATATCTGTTGATAAGCTCGAATTGGATAAAAGTAATCCGCGTATAGGTGATTTCTTGGACTTATATGATATAAATAGTTTAACGGCTGAGCAGATGCAAATGTTATTAGGAACCTCTGATGCATCTTGTGCTGCGCTAAAGCAATCCATCAGAGAAAATAATGGGATAATAAATCCTATAATTGTAAATCATGATGAGAATGGAGAATATATTGTTATTGAAGGTAATACACGTCTTCAAATATATCGTGATTTTAGAAACAGTAATGTCCCTGGTGACTGGTCAAAGATTAAGGCAATAGTTTACGAAGACCTTTCCCCAAGCGAAATGCATGCAATTCGCTTGCAATCACATTTAGTTGGCACAAGAGAATGGGAGGCTTATGCGAAAGCGAAATATTTATATCATCTTTCTATAGAAGAAAGTTGGCCGATGACCAAACTGATAGCATTTTGCGGAGGAAACACAAAAGCTTCTGAAATACGTAATATGATTCATGGATATCAAGACATGGAAAAATACTACAGAACAATATGTGATGAAGATGCAGAATTTGAACCAAAGAAGTTTCATGGCTTCGTCGAACTGCAAAAAACTAACGTCCTTAACAGTTTAAAGAAGCATGGATATACAAAAGCAGACTTTGCTATATGGATGAAGAATGAGAAATTTGACAAACTCGAGCATGTTCGTCGACTTTCTGAGATTTTAGATAGTAAGAATGCGAGAGAAGCTTTTTTTAAGGATGGATCGAAGCAGGCAATTAAGGTGCTTGCGGTCGAAGAAATATCTCCAGATTCGTTGAAAGATGTTCCATATGAAATGCTAGCCAAAGAATTATCAAAACGTATGTTTGAGTTTCCGGCGAAAGAAGTTAATTATCTCCAAAATGATGCAGAGTATATAGGGAAATTAGAAGCATTGGAAGATGTTGTATCAAGTGTTCGAATGGTATTAGATATGGTGCACACAGAGGAATGACGAAATGAGTGAATCGTTAGTTCATCAGAAATTAGTTGTACGAATCATAGAAAGTATTAAACAATTGATTCCAGAGGGTACAGAATGCTTCATACAATCAGATGCTAATGATGAATATAGCTTGCCTTCTAAAACAAGGGAGGGATACAGGCCGGATGTATATTATGAAAATGATGGACTATTGATAATTGGTGAAGCCAAAACCTCGGATGATGTGATGCGAGATCATAGCGTTCGTCAATATAAGTCATATATTAATGCGTGTGCTCAGTATTATGGTGAGTCAATACTTATTTTTGCTGTTCCTTGGCAAGAAGCAATACAGTTAAAGAATCTTATTCGCCGATTGAAGGATGAAAATGATGGCGAATTTAAGATGATAGTTTTATCGGAAATCATATAATGAAACAAATTCGTCTACAGAAAGAGCCAAAATTAATTGCAAAATTTAAAGCGTTTCCGTATCAAAAAGAAGCGGTTGATGCAGTTAAAGACCTTGATTATGCAGCTATATTACATGAGCAAGGACTGGGAAAAACAAAGATTGCAATAGATATTATGTTATATTGGTTGGATAATACATCTATTGACACAGTTTTGGTGGTGACAAAAAAACAGCTGATTGCTAATTGGGTTAATGAATTTAGAACTCATACCTATATTAAACCTGGTGTATTAGATTCTAATCATAAAAATGACCATTATATCTTATGCGGGCCATATAGAGCTGTAATTACAAACTTTGAAGTTCTTGTTACGGAAAAGGAAGAAATTAAACTATATTTACAAACTAGAAACGTGGCGATTGTAATTGATGAATCTGCAAAATTAAAAAATCCAAATTCAAAATTGACACAAACTTTTTTTGAACTATCGACTTTTTTTAAAAAGAAAGTAATCATGACAGGTACGCCAGTTGCTAATCGACCGTATGACATCTGGGCACAGATATATTTTCTGGATCATGGAAAAAGCTTGGGTTCTAATTTTCTAGAATTCAAAAAGAATACGGATTTAAATAATAAACTTGCTAATGATGAAAATTCGCGAGAGACTTTCGTGGAAAATGTCTCAGGTATATTTTCAAAGATAAGTACCTTTACAGTAAGAGAGACCAAAAATAGTGGCATTATCACTTTGCCAGATAAAGTATATTTACAAGAGGAGGTTGTATTAGATGAACATCAGAGAGTGCTTTATAACCAGATCTGTGAGGAACTGCGTGTTGAAGTTGTAAAGAATGGAATAACCGTAATTGATGATTCTTCTGCAGTTGTAAAACGCTTACTCCGATTAGTACAGGTTGTTTCAAATCCGAAGATGATTGATGAATCATATTGCGGAGAATCTTCTAAAGAGAAAAAACTTGACCAAGTACTCAATGCTATTTTAAGTAAACACGAAAAGGCGATTGTGTGGTCGAATTTTATAGAGAATGTTAATTATTTGACCCATAAATATTTGGAATATGGTGCTGTAAAAATTCACGGGGGAATGAATATTTCTGAACGAAACAAATCTGTAGAAAAGTTTAAAAATGATGATTATAAAGTGTTGTTTGCAACACCAGCTTCTGCCAAAGAGGGATTGACATTGACCATGGCCAATCACGTTGTGTTTTATGACAGAGGTTTTAGTTTGGATGATTATTTGCAAGCTCAAGACCGCATTCATCGTATCTCTCAAACAAGGACTTGCTATGTTCATAACTTAATAGCTGTAAGCACAATCGATGAATGGATAGACTCTTTATTAGTAGCCAAGCAAGATGCTGCTCACTTAGCACAAGGTGATATTTCAGTTGGAAAGTATAAAAAGATATCTGATTTTAGTTATGGCGATTTAATACGTGAAATTTTACACATGGGCGATAATTAATCAGGAGATCAAGGATTGAGTATGAAGATAACTATTGGAAAAAAAGAAGTTGAGTATAAAGAATGCGAAATCTCACAACAGGAGTTGTCCTTTTATGTGGATAATCCGAGAGTATACACAACATTAAGAGATAACGGCTGCGAAAATCCAACACAGGGAGAAATTGAAAAATTGATGCGTGCAAGTGAGCACGTAAAAGAATTAAAGGAACAAATAAAACAGAATGGTGGATTAATTGAACCTTTAATTGTTGTTCCTAGAAATAATGAATATATCGTTATAGAAGGGAATTCTCGATTGGCGGCATATCGAATACTTGCCGATAAACAGCCTATTGAATGGGGAAAAGTAAGATGTAATATCTTGTCTGCAGATGTAACAGATGATGATATTGACATCTTATTAGGAACTTATCATTTGGTGACAAAAAAAGATTGGTCTAAATTTGAGAAGGCTGCATATTTATACAGAATGAAAAAAAGAGATGATAGTCAGATTGATACGTTGGCGAGAAAAACTGGCCTGTCTGTCGGCAGCGTTAAAAAATATCTTAAGATATATGACTTTATGGTAAAGAATAAGGATACGGTTCAAAATCATTGGAACGATTATGAGCAGTATGTTGGTAGTAAATCTTTTGATAAATATAGAGACACATATCCTGAACTGGACGACTTGATGGTAAAAAAAATCAAATCAGGGGAAATAAAACAGGCAAAGGATATTCGAGATAAGCTTGCACCAATTGCAAAATCAAGTGGAAAAGCTTCTGCACGAATTATGAGGGATTTTATAGATGGAAATCTAGATATAGACGAAGCATTTACAAGATTCGTTGCTACGGGACGTAGTGGGGAGAATTATTCAAAGCTAAAGGAATTTAGAACACTTATTACATCGGATGATTTTGTGGAGCACTTAGAGGCAGAGGCAATAGAGAATAAAAATATTGCCTTTGAGCTAAGAAAAATTAATACTGCTGCCGAACGAATTATCAATAATTTAAAAAAAGCAGATAAATGAAGTAAAATGTTGATCGCGTTTTTATAGCGGGATATAATTAAGAGACAGTTCTGGATTTCTATATTAAGAACTGCCTCTTTTGCTGTTTGTTAAGGAATTAATATGTCAGATATTTTGTTAATCGAACCAGGATATAAGAGTACATATCCCCCAATTGGCTTAATGAAAATTGCATACTTTCATAGGTATATTCATCATGATTATGTAAGGTTTGCAAAGGGACGACTTCCTGAGGCTTTTGCTAGGAAAAAATGGGATAGAGTGTATGTGACTACATTGTTTACATTTGAATGGGATACAATGAAGGAAGCATTAGACTATGCTCTAACAGTGGTGAAACCAGAGGGAAAGGTATACACTGGCGGAATTTTAGCGACTCTAATGCCTAACCTTATTTCTGAATATTTTCCCACCATCATTAACAATGTAGGATTACTAAACCATAAAGGTACTCTAGGACTAGAGGGAGAAGAGTGTGTGGATACACTTCCGCTTGATTATGGAATATTGGAGGATGTAAAAGACGAATATACTTATCCAGCTCATGATGCCTATTTTACATATATGACTCGTGGGTGTGGAATGAACTGTACTTTTTGTGCAGTAAAAACACTAGAACCTACCTATTCGCCATATATTTCGATAACAGATGCTGTACATAGAGTCGATAGGGAATTTGGTCCGAAAAAAGACTTGCTGCTTATGGACAATAATGTTTTGCGATCTCCAGATTTTGATAGAATTGTTGATGAGATAAAGTCATTGGGGTTTGCTAAGGGGGCAACATTTAAAAATCCGAAGACGGGAAAAATAAATAAAAGATATGTCGATTTTAACCAAGGCCTAGATGCTTTCCTCATGACCCCACATAAAGCAAAAAGATTAGGCGAACTTGCTATTCATCCTGCAAGGATTGCGTTTGATCACCTTGAAGATAAGGACGTATATTGTAAAGCAATTACTTTATGTGCAGAAAATGGAATTGAATATATGTCCAATTATCTTCTATATAATGGTGTGGACTTTACTGGTAAAGGGCATTCTTATGAGGCGGATACGCCGGCAGGGTTATATGAACGCATGCGTATCACGATGGAACTTAGCGAAAACTTGACTAGACGGTTAGGACACAAGGTATCAATTTTTTCGTTCCCAATGAGATATATTCCATTGGATAACCTACATCGAGGCTTTGTTGGCAAATATTGGAATAAAAAGTATTTACGTGCTGTTCAGTGTATGCTGATTCCAACGCAGGGAAAAGGCGTTGTAGGAAGGTCTTTTTTTGAAGCAGACTTCGGCAAAACGGAAGAAGAGTTTGTAGAAACATTAGCTATGCCAGAAGATCTAATTTCAAAAAGAGGTTTTTGGGTGGAAAGAAAGAAGGAATCGGAAGAAAGTCGTAGGATTAGACGACAAATTTGGGAAGATAACCATCAATTAATAAAAGTATGGCGAAATCTTTATCGGTCAATCGATAAAGAGAAGTTTTTGACATACATTAGTGACAACCATTTTGATCCTGCGAGAATTAATGAAATTCAAGACTCTGAAATGAAGAAGCTCTACCTGCTTTATTTTACGGTTCCTGGAGCAATGCGGGTTATGAGTGAGGCTGATGAAGATACGAGAGTCTTATTAAAAGAATTTATTGTTAATGAGATTTCTGTGTTGTATCGAAAGATTGTATATCACATTTCTTCAAAGAATGTGCTTGTTTCACAACTGAAAAGCGCTGTCCATGCATTTGGCAGACAACTTATTAAAGATATTATCAAAACAATAAATATTTGGGATAATAATTCACGATTATTTGAAAATCTTAACAAAGTCTCTAGAAGTGAGGATATCAAATTTGATTTTGCTCTTCTAAAGTTTGCACTTATCTACGATGCTGTTGATGCATTGGATGAAAAAGATAAAAAAATTATATCTGAAGCTGCAGAAAATCTAGACGCAGGCGTTATTAGCAAGTGTTTGCTTGATAGGATTGACCTGCTGAAGGAAAAATTAGTAGATAAAAATTCCGGTCAACCTGGCCAGGATCAAATCTATAGAATTATTGAGGATCAAGTAAAAGGAGTATATCAACAGTTGAGCCTGTTTGATGAAAATAAATGAATACAGAAAATACGTTTTTGGTTGGAAAATATACATTAGAATCATTAACTAGTGGCTTATATCTTACGCCTTTGGACCTATATAGAGAATATGTTCAAAATGCGACAGATGCGATTGATCAAGCAATTGGTAATGGACAACTCAAAATTCAAGATGCCCAAATTATAATAACAGTGCGATCTGAAGAGTCATATATTGCTATTGAGGACAACGGGACTGGTGTAGCGTCGGAGGAGTGTCAGAAGACGCTGTTAAATATTGGCAACTCGCAAAAAGACTACAAAAAGGCACGTGGTTTTCGAGGTATTGGTAGACTTATAGGGCTTGGCTATTGCGATAAGCTAGTTTTTACGACGACCTCTATAGGGGAAGACAAAATAATAAGAATAGAATTTAATTCGAAAGAACTTCAATCTCTTTTGTCTCCATTAAATAATGATTTAACAACAGCTGGTTCGGTATTGCAGAGAACAACATTTTTAACCAGTGAGCCTGCCAAAACGAAGGAACATTTTTTTAGGGTAGAATTATTCGGTGCTAAGAATGTGGATGGCTTGTTGGACCGTACGAAAGTTCTTGCATATTTGCAGCAGAACCTTCCGGTTCCTTTTTCAAAAGAGTTCACTTGGGGCTCTTTAATTAAACAGAAACTTAGTATTAATGGATATAAGTTAGCTGAATATAACATTGCTTTAGATTTCAATAATGACCGTAAACTAATCTATAAACCATATAATAACAGTATTTTATCTGATCGTGTTAGAAGAATAAAGGATCCAATTGCTGACATACATTTTAAAACGTTTAATGTAAAGGATGAGTTGTGCGCTGTATTATGGTATGCCGAAACTAATTATTATGGAACGATTCTTGATGATAAAGTTAGAGGCATTCGTTTGAGGCATGGGAATATTATGTTTGGAAATCAAAATTCCTTAAGACCATACTTTAAGGAAGAACGCTTTGATGGTTGGTTAAGCGGGGAACTACACATTGTTAGTGATCAGATTATTCCCAACACTCGTAGGGACGATTTTGAGAAAAATGACGCTTACCAAGATGTGTTGAAGCAATTTAAGGAATGGTCAGCTGATATTTCTAAGACAATACGTAGTGTATCATATCGGCGAAGTTTATCAGAAAAGGAACAGTTAATAGTATCTTCAGATAATGACCAGGAAGTTGCACGTATTATGCATTCATTAAAAGGCGAAGACGAGTTGAGTGACCTTGATGAATCTGATGAGATTGCAAACATTGATTTGTTTAGTAAATTATCACTTCTAGCAGGAACAAATAAGCCTGTGACAAAATATAAAGCATTGAATATAAATTCTAGTCTGACAAATGAAGAGAAGCAGACCATAGAGCATGTGTTTGATATACTATATAAACGTTTAACTAAAGGATATGCAAATAAGGTTGTAAGAACAATATTAAGCGAGTTAGACTGACTGACATTAAACATGTAAGCGCTCAGCTAAAACTGAGCGCTTACATGCACTTTGCCGGTTATACTCTGCGTTGAGCTACTTTAGCGACAGTGTATAATGGGCCAATTACGGAATTATTCCTCGCTAATCGCATCATATCGTTCAGTAATGAGGTTCTTCAACACTTGTTTCAATCTAGCTACACCTTTTCCGTTTGAAAAACTGCCAAAATTAGCACTACTCCAGTCAAATGGAATATAATTTACACCGTCAAATGTAATTTTTACAGGCTCTTTTTGATGACCTTTCTTATCTTCATCATAAAAGATCTTATTAAGAAGCTCTACGTACTCGGTCTTTGTAGGAAGTCTATTCTTGTGAGTGTAATTAACAACATCCGTTGTAATAATGTTGCATACTGCAAACATAAGGTCGAAGCCCATTGACTTTGTAAGTACAAAAGAAGTATTGTCCCAAGCCTCTGGAAATGTGTCTTTAAAAGCAGATAGATAAGTATTTAAGAACTTATAGCGATCATCTTCATTTTTAGGTCGCTGGCTTGCGGGATTGTGTGAAGCATCTTTCCACCAATCAGATATTAAATTAACAAGCTTTGAATTGGTGACAAAAGTTGGTTTCATCCCCTTTGGAAGCCTTCCGTCATATACCTTTACCCTATTTTTTAGTACACTATCAGCTTCGGTATTAAGCTTTTCCATAATGTTGGCATTTTGAGATTCTTCTTCATCAAGATCATTACTCATCATTCGAATTGCCATTGTATGTACGCTAGAAGGCTTTTGCTGTTTGTTATTAATTCCGCCGAAGATTCCAGGCATATCACGCCTATCTCGACCAATATAAATGCTGGTAGGGAATTCGTATAAATATTTATCGTGATCTTCTTGGGCGGCTAAGTATGCACCCTCATTGCGGTGATGTCCGTCTATCATATATCCAATGGATGCATTTTCTGGCTTTTCAAGATATCCATCTGAATCGATAGTTGCTTTACTACTTTCAAGATAATCTAACAGTTTTTTTAGGTGAATTGTAAGACAAATCATACCATTCATAGTAGGCATCTCAGCAACAGAATAATAATCACAATTTTCCCTCAAAAGAATAGTGATAGAGTTTGGAGTATCGTAAATAGGAGAACGAAGCTGTCCTTCTCTTATATCATCAACATTTTTTGACTTGAGGGCTCTTTGAATACCATCTGGATGCTCGAATGTACGAGGCAATCTTTCGATGATGGTATTAATTAATAAAACATTTGTTGATGTTGTATAAAGGTTTGATCCATTTCCTTGATCGACATTTAGCGCATAAAGCATCATGTCATTTCCGTTTGAAGTTTTAATTAATTCCTTGACCATTGCTATAAGGTCCTCTTTTTTTCGCGTTTGAGTGAATTCTGCCATGATTACATCCTCCTGTGTTTTTTGTTAAGCCGATTTTTTCTTGTTAGATAATTCTATTGCAGTGGCATTGAAAAATAATGTGAATGCAATTCGAGAGTTTTTCTTGGAATTGCAACTGCCACATAAATAATGTAAGTTGTCGAGCGTGTTTGTACCACCGAATGCAATCGGAATTTTGTGATCTACAGTAATATCCGGACTTCCGCACACAACACATTTGCGTGGGGCTTTGATCCTGTTGTAATTAGAGCTATTTCGTGTGTATAGTGTTCTTGCTACGTAATAGCGGAACATAGCTTCAACTATGTCATTGTTGAGAATGTTTTTACATCCAAGTTTAGAATTGATGTGCTGAAGGAATTTTTTCTTTCCTTGCGGGTTATGCCTCCATTCATTAATTTGTTCGTCTGAGGGCTTTAGGTAGTCATATAAAAAACTAGAGAAATAACATGCGAGAAGCATGTCGCCCTCATTGGAGAACTGAAGATTATTTAGGCCAGAAAGAAGGTTCTCAAATACAGTCATAGTTTCAACCTCACTCAAATTATGCAACGTGATGTGCACACCTCATTCATACTTTGTTATAGCACTGCAAAAATTATTTGTCAATGAGGTTGTACTACATGAGGTGCACACCTCGAAAAACTTGCAGCTTTATAACAAAGTTCGCCGTATTCTTTTTTGCGTCGCTTATATATTTCCGATTATCAAGTTGCATAATGCAATCAGTAATATCCGAACTTTAGGTATGGTGAGTTCAAGTCGAAAATACTTCCCCTGACTACTCGTATCTTCAAAAACAATGCCAGAAATGGAACCGTTGACATTAAAATCCTTAGGGAGAATGGTTAAATGATCCTGCGCTACCGCATTTCTAAAATGTCTGGCAAGGCTTTTCGCATTGCGCGATTCTATATGCTATTGCCCATGGAATCTTTATAGTATGAAGATTTATATTTCGACTCATCCTTTGAGAGGGTGTCCTTCTATTTATTTGACTGAACTGATTCAAACGAGGTGCTGTATTTTATATCTTTGTAATAAGCCTATTTTGGTATGATCAGTAGTCCGACAAATGAATTGATGAGCTGAGTGACTTCGAATAGGTCATGTATATCCTGGTCTGAGATACCTTGCTCGTGATGTTTTTCTACTTCATTATCTATATACTTAAGATTGGCTAAGGTTCTCTTTGCAAATACATATTCGATGAGTGAGTTGCATGCATATGCAGCCGCACTTTCGCGCACATAGGAAATGGACGATGGGATATTATCGTAAGTCATATTACTTCACCTTTAAAAATGCAATTTGGCAAATGGCATAACCACGAATATATGGAGTCTATCAGATTTTGAGCGAGGGTATTGCACTGCAGAAAGAAGTGTTTTCGGAGCTGTTTTATGATCAGTTTAAACCCATAGTACAATGACAAGTGTGTGCTGCAATCGTAGAATCACGATATATTACGGTACGCATCTCAGCGTATGCACTATGGAGGTCATGAAATGAAAAAACGGAAATATTCCTGTCTGGAAAAGAACACAGTGCGCTTTGAAAATCCGGTAGAAAAGATTGGGCGATGGGGGCGGAATCTGCGGTATATGTACCAGCGTGTGCGCTATGGGTACTGCGATCGGGATATATGGATGATGGACGATTGGTTTCTCTCTGTGATATCGAATATGCTGGATGAGTTAAACCGGACGCGGCATGGTTTTCCGTCTGCGCTGCTGGACGAGCAGAATATGAATCAGGATAAGGAAGCCAACGAGAGATGTGATAAGGAGTGGGGCAGGATTCTGTCTGAGATGGCGCACTGCTTCAGAGAGGCGAACGAAAGAACCTGCACCCGGAAGAATCCGTACGAGGATGAATGGGATAAGGTATCCTAGGAGTTCTGTGAAAGATATGGTACGCTGGATGAAAGACTCAGGACAGAAGAGGAAATAAAAGAAAATAAAAGAATGCACGTGACTACAGGACATTTTGCATCGGAACTGCCTGAAAACAGGGAGCTGTGGGGTAAGTATATAGAAGAAAGGAAAAAAATTCACGAGTACCAGGAGATCTGTATGGAGCAGGGGATGGATCTGCTTCGAAAGTGGGTCGTCCCGGATCTGTGGGATTGAAGCGGCTGGTGATAAAATATATAGTTGAATATACATCGGGCTTTGATCTATGACGTGAATTAGAGCTTGTGCAGGGAGGTTTGTATGCCAACATCATCCATTACAGAACGGTTTATACTAGATGAAAAAGGCTGTGATCGCTTACTTGAAATCATCGAAAAAAGTAAGACACAGCCTGCAAAGAAATTTCATGCATCCCACAGGTATGAAGAAGGTAAAGAGCTGCTGGAACAGTGCTTCTCTGGTTCGATACCGTCCGGCCGGGATTTTACAGAAGGATGGTCCGCATCTTTACGGTAAGTTGAAACTGGCCGGGAATTATTTCTCATCCGCGAGAATCGGAGAATAAACGACAGGGAGACGGCGATATATTATTCGATTATGCAGGTGAAGTGACTTGTCTTCGGCAGTGAGTTACGCATTTGGTCGAGAGTGTCTTTCTGCCGGGGGGGTGACCCTCATTAAAATAGTTATCTGAAAATTTCATCACCTGGAAATGCCGGAGCGGCGTAGTACAATAGCTGTATAAACAAAAGCTTTTACGCAAATGGAAGGATGCTGGCTGGGAATATGCACAGTCAGTTACTTACAGGAGGTGAATGGAATGATCGATGTAAATAATCCGGAGATTCAGAAATATGTGGAGAAAGCGCTGCAGAAACAACGGGAGGAGATCGCGGAACGGATTCTGTGGAGAAATGCGGGTGCGCCATATATGGAGCCATCGATGGCGGAAATCGAATACTATACCGGTTTATCTCTGGAACAACTCGTTAAGATCGAAGAAAAGTGCAAGTGGAAGCTGCAGTACAGAGAGGGCTATAGACAGGGGCAGCTTCTGGCCGGTGTAAGCATATGGCGGAATTTTCTGGATAAAGTGAATGAAGGAAACTTTTCGGACCGCAATATTGACGATTCATTCATCGAAACCATAGCAAAAGATTTTGGCATCATCGACCCGAAGGATTCGGATTTGACAACATGGAGAGAAAATCCGGTGAAGTGTGCCGTGATGGAGCTGGTATCCCAGGGGATCGGAGATGCGGATATCATGGATGAGCTCAAACTTACCAGAGATCAGTTCAATAATCTTTATCCTACATGGAAAGAGCAGGTTGCATATCATTCTATATTTTCGTTCGAACTGCTGGACGAGGAGGAGCTGGAAGCAGCATATCAGGAAAAAACATCAGAGGATGAGAAAGAAATTCTGTCAGTAGATACACTTGAAGTAAAGGTACTTGACATAAAGATACTGGATGGAATGAAGCTCTTACTGACCTTCATGGGTGGCGAAAAACGAGTATTTGATGCTCATGAGTTAAATGGGCCGGTATTTGAATGTCTCAGGGATCCGGAGGTCTTTAAGACAGCGGGCATAGAAGATGGGGTAGTAGTATGGCTGAATGGTGAAATTGATTGCGCACCGGAATATATGTACGAGCATAGTTGCCCTTATGAAGATGCCGACGATGATATCAAAGCTGAAGCGGATGCCTTCATGCGCCGCATCAAAAAGAGAAAAGAAGCCGAGAAAAATGATGAAAGAATTGATAATTAAATTCGACTTTGCTCATGGTCCGATCTGGAAAGATATATACGATCCCAATACAAAAACATGGATAACCGGCATTGACGTTATTGATCAGGATGCTGTGCTCAATGAGTTGAACGATGCTGCTGAAAAAGAGTATGCTTTTTTGTACGTCTTTGACGATTGCGGCATACCGCATTTTGACGATTTATCTTACCAGAAGAAAAAAAACAGACCTCCAGTCTTTGGTAGCCCGGATCATAGAAAGAGCAAATTTCCTGAATGACGGTTCTTATGTCGTTAAGGATTTAGCCAGCAGGGAATTACGATAGAGTCAGTGTCAGCGATAGAATAAGGGGTAGTGATATGATCAAACCTGATTATCTAGATGAAATGGAATTGCCCTCGTCGTATGACAAAGTTCCCGATCCATATTGTGATGCTCCGTCGAATGGAGTGAGTTTGCTGGCGTTATCAAGATATGCAAGCTCAAGGAACAAAAAAATAACAGATTTGAGCATCGAAGAATTTTTGCAATTCAAAAAATGAACGCTGATGGTGCTATTTCATTTTTTGAATTGCAAAAATTGTGGAACGAAGTGGCAGTATCAGGTGATATCAGCTCTCGATTCGCATGGGACATTGGTGCCATGCCCGGGGAAGTAACTTGCGGGTAATTTGCTTTTGTGTTTGATTTTTCGAAAGGCGTTTAAAAATAAGCACGTTTTCATGCGCTTTTTCGAAAGATCAGTAGAGCAGGAAGTGCCTGATTTAACTTGCTGGTAACTTGCTTCATGACCAGAACTGCTTTCACAAGTTGATTCCATCGCAGATGAACAAAATGAGGGGAGCCTGCTAGCGCAGACTCCCCTGTGCGGTCAATTCCCGGTTCGTGCATTCAATCCTTCAAACAGCACGAGGTAGCAGGCCATGTCTCCGATGCGTTTCCGGTAGTCGGGGTTTCGATTGAGGTCGCCGAGCTCGTCACGCCAGCGGGTGTCGTGGCCGAGTTTTCCGAGGTTGCGGGCCAGGATGTCGAATTCACGGATGACGGCATTATGGATTTCGGAACGCCTGCTGTCGATCGCTCCTTTATCTTCCGTGGACATCATCTGCCATTCCGCCCGTGCGGCAGCGTATTCGATTGAGCGTGAAAGAAGATCGTGGTATAAATCGGTCATATCTTCATCGTTTTCGATTTGTTTTTTGATCGTGGCGAAAATGCGCGCCGCATCTTCAAATGGAAGCGCGAAAACGCGCTCCAGGTAGGTGCTATATGTCTGCATTGGAAGCCTCCTTCGGAATAAGGTTTGTCGATTCCGTATGAGATAAGTATACACCTTCAGGGCGCAGATGGATTAAACAGCTGGTATAATAAGAAGCTCCTTAAGGCGAATTTGGGAAATGGTGTTTACCAAATTCAGAAACTATCCTGCGGTTTTCAGTTTTCAACCAGAAGTTTAGTGCATTTTCTGCGCATCTGCCGTATAATGATAATCTGATTTTAGGGCAGAGTCTGCATGATGCAGACTTCGGGGCGATCTACGGAGGTGAAGAGATGGAACCTGTTTATTTGTCGATTGAGCCTGAGAAGACCGGAAAGAAAATCAAGAAGCTGCTCGATGCGAGTGGGTATACCGTGCGGGATGTGCAGAGCCTGATGGGCTTTAACAATCCGCAGGCGATCTACAAGTGGCTTTCGGGAAAGTCGCTGCCGAGCATCGATAACTTCGTGATTTTAAGTAGACTGTTGCATACCAGCATTGATAACCTCCTCGTCGTGGACGGGGAGGTTGCTGTTTTATATGGGGTACGGGCGGCGTGATGCATAAGTCGTATATTTAAGAGAGCCAAGGAAGGATAAACTAAAATTCAAAGTATTCATCAGTCAGGCAGGAACATTTGAAGAAAAAATATAGACAGCATATGGTATACTAAAGGAAAGCATAAGAAGAGAGGGTCTGCTACTTTAGCGATGACTCTGTTTTGAAAAGTAGGTGATGTCTGATGCATGAGCGTGAATTGGACTTCGAGCGAAAACATGAAGAGGACCTTCAAAGATTGCGAGGTTTCAGACTTTTGGATGATGATTTTATGAGCAAAGTCTTTGAAGATATAAAGTGTGCAGAATTTTTGCTACAGATTATTCTGAATCGTGACGACTTGAAAGTAAAAAAATCAAATAGTCAGTATAGTGTTAAGAATTTACAGGGAAAATCTGTGCGGCTGGATATTCTTGCAGTGGATAGAGGAAACCGTGTGTACAACATTGAAATTCAGAGAAATGATAAAGGTGCTGGTGTTAAGCGAGCCAGGTACAATAGCGGTATAATCGATGCGAATATAACTGAACCGGGCGAGCAATATGAGCACTTGAATGAATCTTATGTGATTTTTATCACAGAGAATGATGTTTTGAAAAGAGGGCTTCCGATATATCATATTGATCGAATGATCAAAGAAACCGGAGAATCATTTGACGACGGAGCACATATTTTATATGTGAACTCTCAAATAAAAAACGAGACGGCACTTGGAAAACTGATGCATGATTTTTCCTGTACAAGTGCAAAGGATATGTATTACGAAGTATTGGCTAATCGAGTACAGTATTTCAAAGAAGATGAGAAAGGAGTGGCGGTTATGTGCAAGGTAATGGAAGAAATGAGAAATGAAGCTGCAAGAGAAAACTCGCTGGAAACAGCTCGTAGCTTGCTTATGATTGGAAAGCTGACTTATGAAGAAATAGCACAAGCTACGAAACTCACAGTTGATGAAGTAAGAGCGCTGGACGAAAAGAGAAGTGCATAATTGGACATTAAGACCAGATATATTTGTCGATTGAGCCTGAGAAGACCGGAAAGAAAATCAAGAAGCTGCTCGATGTGAGTGGATACATACCAGCATTGATAACCTCCTCGTCGTGGACGGGGAGGTTGTTGTTTTATATGGGGTACGGGCGGCGTGAGTCGATATGCCTACTTCACGATTTTTTCGAAATCTGAGGCCG
>ERZ1034980.850-NODE-850-length-19780-cov-18.524411_pt1 | contig 19780 bp, 18 predicted proteins | sample MGYA00520622_ERZ1034980 | MGnify/ENA primary metagenome ERZ1034980 (study PRJEB33766, sample SAMN09781791) | gut metagenome | biome: gut microbiome | host: Homo sapiens | place: Madagascar | study: EMG produced TPA metagenomics assembly of the PRJNA485056 data...
CTGACTTTTGCAGTGAGGGCAGAGTGGAGGCTGATAGTCTAGGCTAGCCTCAATCAAGATATGAGTATCAGCCTTAAAAACCGTCTTGATTTTGATATTTTTGTCTTTTAATCCGATGAGTTCTGTGGTATTCTTAAGCTGTTCCATAAGGTCTTCCTAATGATGGTTTGGTTGCTTTTCATTATAAATCTTATGGGGCTTTTTTGATATACTGAAAAAGCTCCATAATCTCTGTGGTGGATTTACCCACTATAGAAATTATAGAGCCAGAAAAATATTCTAAGAACTTCATTTTTGATCGTCAAAAGTCAGATTACTTGTGACCAATAACGTATGTCAATTGAGAGGCTTGGGATGCTGAGAAGGTACGGTAAGATACCACGCCAAGTCCCATAGCGTTTGATTCTGAGATAAGGACGCTACCGTCTTCTTTGACTTCTTCTACGATAGCAACGTGACCATAGGTTGCATCAGCTCCCGCTTGACCTGGCGCAAATGAGACCGCGTAACCAACTTTTGCTTCGTGGGTTGTTTCGTAGCCAACTTGATGTTGCCAGTCACCACCATTTCCCATATACTCACCAAAGCTATAGCCCAGCTCTTTGGCACGGTTATATACATACCAGGTACATTGTCCCCAAGGGTAGGTTGATGCTGTGTAGGCTGACACATTCGTTGATGCTGAGACTTGGAAGCCTGTCGGAACATTTGCGAGCATAGCTGTTGATAGATTCTTCAATTCATCTGGAATAGCTGGTGTGCCTCCGTGTTCGTCAATCCAACGGTCAAGATTTTCCATGATTTTAGCACGACGTTCTCCGCTACCAGATGCGTTTGTAAAGTAAACACCACCTTCTGCAACGGTGTTCAACTGACCAGCTGCCAATTTCTTAGCTTTATCATCTTGGACTTTGAAAGTAACATTTTTATTGTCGATGATAGTAGTCTTAGTCAATGCCATCACTGCAGCTTCATCGCTGTAGTTCTGAGCATTTTCAGGATTGTTATCAAAAGCACCGTAACCAAACATATTGGCACCAGCTAGACGAGCGACACCCGCAGTTCCTAGGGAACTTTCAGAGATAGCAATAGCTACAATCGCACGCACGTCCAAACCGCTTTTACGCTCCCATTCAAGCAACTTTTTACCGTTGATGCGGTTGCTATCGTAAGCAATACCCGTGCTTTTTAAAAAGCCATCCAACTGCTCTGCGGAAATACCATAGCGGTGCGCTAAAACGTTGTGCGTGTAAGCATCTTTTCCTGACCAATGCTCAACATAAAATGGTGTTGCAGTAACTGCGTTGTTGACTACATTCTCATCAAATCCAGCTACAGCTGCTGAGATAGTAGGTTGTTGAGAAGAAGTGGCAGTCGTTGATGATGAGCTTGCAGTGGCTGCTTTAGCGACCGAAGTGGCGCTTGACATCGCTGTTTTAGTTTCTGTTTTGGTTACTTCTTTACTTGTTTCAGTTGATTTACTGCTTTCAGAACTTGCTTCTGTAGATTTTTTTTCTTCTGAAGAAGAGGCTGTTTCTGAGGAGGAAGTAGACTGTGTTTGCTCTGATCGATCTGTATTTGTCTCTGATGAAGCTTCAGAACTTGCGCTGATTTCACTTGTTTGAGATGAGGTTGTCTCACTTGTGTTGACAGTAGTTTCTGCTGTACTAGTTGTCGTTTTTGATTCGTCTACTGAAGGGGCAGCCTCTGTAGGAGTTTCATCGCTTTGTTCTTCAGTCTTGGCTTGATTTTCCTGCGCATCGGTACTCTCACTTAGCAATACTGAACTATGCTGAGTAGCTTCCTCAGCTAGGACTAGCAAAGGTGAACTATTTGATAAGATTAATCCACTAATTAAGAGTAGGGATAATACTTTATTTTTTTTCATTTATCTTACTCACTTATTCTTGATTTTAGTCACTCTCACTAGTTTAGCACAAGTGAATCATTTTTTCTAATAAAACTAACTGAAAATTTCACAGCCTCTAAGTCATACTTTCTTTTTCTAAAAATAAAAACTTCCAACTACTGCTCAAAAAGACGAGATACTAACCTCGTCTAAAAAATATTTGATTGTCTGGGGCTTCCACCAACAGACTTCTCATAAGGAGTTGAGAGTTGGTAGGCTGTCTCCGTTTTTATAGCGATTTAGATTAAATTTCAACATAGGAGCTCCTTTATACTATTTACTTTTTCGTGCGGGATAATGGTAACATTCCAAAATCACATACCAAAAACTAGCCAATGTCACCATTTTTAAATCTTGAGATATTCAGTTGAATACCTCCTTTTGTCGCTATCCTAATCACTGAGTTACAATTCCAAGGAACTCAGTAATCTCCGTTTTTGTACCTGTTCAAATTCATCTTTAGCATTGCGCACCTCCGACAGTTTAAACATATACTACATTGGACCGACCTCCATTTTTTAGATTTGTTTGGAAACCTTGTCGCCGTTACTATAGCGACCCACATTAACCATCAACATAAGCGCTACCTCCGTAGGTTTCTAGCTGAATGACGCTTCGGCTATCCACCACTTTATTGCAATTGGAAGAAGATATACAATATTAGCTGTCGCCATTTCTATAGCGACTAGGATTCATTACCATCATATCGCTACCTCCAGTGTTAAAGTTAGGTTGCCTACCTATCTACTTGCTGGAGACTAGTCTCCATTTTTATACCTTGAGATGTTGTAACTAATCATTGGATTTCCTCCTTGATTACTTCCTTATCTTTTTTACACTTTTATTATAATGTAAGCGCTTGCTTATGTCAAATAAAAGACCTTCAAAAATGCTAGTTTTTATCAAAAAAATCACTGGAAAATGATCAACCTAAAAAAGAGTTAGCAGATTGCCAACTCTTTTTACATGATTCAGCATTAAGCATAAATCTTATCTAGAATCACATCAACAATCTCGGCACGATTTAGCTTGCCTTGATCCGAATCGTCTTTTCGGCTAGGATTGTCGATGATATCAATGATGGTCGAATGCTTAACCACTACAATTTTATCAGCCATGCGAGCTGCTTCTTCGATATCGTGGGTGACTAGAACCGTTGTGAATCCCTGCGAATCACAGATTTCTAAAATTAGATCCTGCATTTTTCGGCGGGTCAAGGCATCCAAAGCTCCCAGAGGTTCATCTAAAAGTAAAACTTGAGGTTGATACATCAAGGCACGCGCCAAGGCCACACGTTGCTTCTGTCCACTGGATAATCTAGTCGGGTAATAATCAGCAAACTCCTCTAAGCCAACGAGTTTTAGTAAATCCATAGCCTCTGCTCTTTTTTGAGCTTTTTTTGGCCAAAGGACAGATTATCTAGGACAGTCATCCAAGGCAACAGACGATCATCCTGAAACATGACACGCGCCTTGTCATTAACCTTCTTAATTTCTTGTCCCGAATGGGTGATACTGCCCTCGGTAGGTTGTTCCAAACCAGATATCATCCGCAGCAAGGTCGTCTTACCACTACCACTCATCCCAACCAAAGCTACAAATTCGCCTGCCCGGATGGTCAAATTGGTACCTGATGCCAGTGCAGAGACACCCGGTGTATCACCGATTCGAGCATAGTCGATACTTCCTGAAGCTAGAGCCTGCATCTCAGCTGAACCATTTTGAAACTCTTTAAAGACGACCTTATAGCCCTTAGCCTTCATTTTCTTAGCGAGGACACCACGTTCTTTAGAAATATCAAATTCATCTCCTGCTTGATAACCAATGACAATTTTGGTTAAGCCGTCAGAAGTGTCGGTCTGAGTTTGTTTCCAACCATAAAAAGCAACTGCTATCCAAGCAATTAAAAGTCCAATAATAAAAGTTTTCTGGACAATTTTCCTACGCTTCACTTAGCATCCTTTCTACCACTTGGGATTTCCTGACAAGCTTTTGCTGAATCAAAATCTGAGACAGCTGAGGTCGCATAATTTTGTTGGTCGGATTTAAAGGAAAATTATCAACAAAATAGATTTCTTCAGGGCATTCATACCTTATCAGATGTTTTTGGCAGTGAGCTATGATGGCTTGTTTGACCTGCTCATTTGCTTTCACATCTGGCTGAAGAATGACCGCTGCTGCAACAATTTCACCATAAATATCATCAGGTAAGGCAACCGCTGCAATGTTTTTAACATAATCCAAACCACCGATAGCATTCTCAATAACGGTCGGATTGATTTTTTCGCCTCCGCGGTTAATGACATTTTTTCGACGTCCGTTGAGCCAAAGATAGCCATCCTCATCAAAATAGCCCAAGTCACCCGTCAACAACCAGCCATCTTTGAAAGAATCTGGATTGGGTTCTAAATAATAGGTAATCACATGAGGACCTCTGATGACAATTTCACCTTTGATACCAGCTTCTGAAGTCATTCTATTGCCATCCAAGATTTTAACTTCGCTGCCATAAGGTTTTCCAACGGAGCCTAGCTTCATTGCATCCAAGGGGTTAAGGGTGCATTGACTACAAGATTCTGTCATGCCGTAACCTTCCAAGATGGGAACTCCAAATCGTTGACCAAATTCACGGTTACGGTCAATTGGCAACATGGCAGAGGCACATCTGACAAATCGCAACTTATGATTAGGACTGAAACTTGCTAGAGAATTTTCATTTTTCAAGAGGATGCTGACAATGGTCGGAACAACTGAAGTCCAGGTGCAATCATTGTCCTTAATCCAATTCCAAAATTGGCTAGCGCTGAACTTTGGAGCAACAACAATGCGTCCGCTGGACATGAGCGTTGAGACGATAATCAATTCTTGAGCATTGATATGAAACATGGGCATAACAATTAACACCGTGTCATCCTCAGTCATACGATGTGACACTAGGTCATCTTGACCAGCCATGTACATGAAGTGGTGAGAGAGCCCAACTTGTTTGGGTTTGCCAGTCGTCCCTGAAGTATTCAAAATCCAACCCAGAGAATCTTCTGTGGCTTGGAGAGACTTTTGGCTCTTAGCATTATCTTTACGGGTCAATAAGACAAGATTTGGGAAGGTCTTTAAGGGAAGCTCTTCGTAATTCAACTCTGTCCTATCCATAAAGGCACTAGCCTTTGCTCGGTTAAAAATCATTGCTGGATAGCTATTTTCACTATAATCCTCTAATAATTCAGCATCAGGTGTATTGGGTGCAACGGGGTGAGCTGTAATACCGTATCACCACATCGCTTGATTCATAGGAATATAGACGGCTGAGTTTTCAAGAGACATAAAAACAACATCCCCACTCTCCAAACCATTTCGCTTGAAGGCTTCTTGAAAAATAGCAATGTCATCTTCAACGTCTTTACCGGTAAACCATTGATTAAGGCTGATATCCTTCAAAAATTTACGATTTTCATTTTCTTGTAAACGTGTTTTTAAGAGTTGCGTTAATTGTGTCATTTTACTTGTTTCCTTTCTTGAAATGATTTGGTCGTCCAACTAAGACACCAAACGGTGGCACCTTGTAACAAAAATAAGAGAAAAGCCAGGCACCACCTAGAACAAGGAGATAGCCCAAGGGAAATAGCAGAGCAAGCTGCAAGTCTGTAAGATAGGGATTGATAGCAGCAACCAGCAAGCCAAAAATTGTTAAGGAAGCTGTTTGGGTCAAATAAACACCAAAGGATAGCTTAGACAATAAATCAATGAATCATCGTAGCCAAACCAGACTAGCTTTCTCACGGTTATTAGCATATTGCAAGCTCAGCGCATAGACATTAGCAATCATTGCAATCGCATAAATCATCATGTAAAGCTGATGAATGAGGTGGGCGTAATGTCGGCTGAATCCTAGAATCTGAGTATTATAATAATAAAGACCAATCGTTCCCAAACTGAGGCAAGCTGTTGTTAGATAAATCCGTTTTTGATAGGTCATCAACCAGTCCGTGACTTGCTCATAATGAATCGCCACATAAGCACCAGCCATAAAATAAAATTGGTAGGTCAAGACAAGCATCCCATAAGACCTCAATAAGTATGACCAGTTGGCATGATTTTGATGCAGAAAAACATACTTGGTATAAATCAGAAAAATAAACTGTATAACAGCTGATACACCAATGATAAGCCCATGCCTTTTAGAAAATGTCTTATAAAGCCACAGCATTATTGGAAAAATCAAATATAACTGCATGGTTACTAAAATATAGTAAAGGTAAAAACGATTACCATGAAGGATAGCCGACCACCACTGGCCAAACCAAGTTGAAGCAGTTAAACGACTTGTCACCAACAGAAGCACCAAAATATAAAAGCCATTCCAAAAAACGTAAGGAATTCCTGAGCCTTTAAACCGCTTAGTCCAAAATCCCCAGATATCAATGTGGTCTTTTTTGTAATAACCAAGAAAAAGTACCAGACCCGTGACAAACATAAAGCCCATCCAAGTAAAATGAGGCATCAAATGCGTCGCAGTGAAAAAACGATAAGCCGTCGATTTTTCTGACACAGAATCCGTAAACAAGGAGCTGACATGGTTAATCAAGACACCAAAGATAAAGATGCAACGCATCAAATCCACTTCATAAAGATATCTGCGTTTCGACTGACTAGTTGCGGACAAACTTATTCCTCCCTTAACAATTAATTGATACTAACTTTTATACCGTGGAGGACTTAAGTCAAACTTAAGCGCAGCTTTCAGAAAACTTAAATCACCCTAGGCTTCTTATCAAATTTTGAATAAAATGATTTTGTTCTGAGATAGCTATTTGCTACAATAGACCTATGTTAGATTTAAAAGATTACGGCATTGAGATGTGGGAGGAAAAGAAGATTGCCTCTTTTCGCAGAACACTCCTTGCTTGGTACGACCAAGAAAAACGTGACCTTCCTTGGCGAAGAACGCAGAATCCTTATAAGATATGGGTTTCAGAAATTATGCTTCAGCAGACGCAAGTTGTTACGGTCATTCCCTACTATGAACGCTTTTTAGACTGGTTTCCGACTGTTGCTGATTTGGCTAGTGCTCCTGAGGAAAAACTTCTCAAGGCTTGGGAAGGACTAGGCTACTACTCTCGCGTTCGCAACATGCAAAAGGCTGCCCAGCAGGTTATGACTGACTTTGGCGGACAATTTCCATCTGATTACCATGGCATTGCTAGTCTTAAAGGCATTGGTCCCTACACAGCAGGCGCTATCGCTAGTATTGCCTTTAATCTGCCTGAACCCGCTGTTGATGGCAATGTTATGCGTGTCATGGCTAGGCTCTTTGAAGTTGACTATGACATTGGTGACCCCAAGAATCGCAAGATTTTTCAGGCTATTATGGAGAGTCTTATTGACCCAGACCGGCCTGGGGATTTCAACCAAGCACTCATGGACTTGGGGACAGATATCGAGTCAGCTAAAAACCCTCGTCCTGATGAAAGCCCTATTCGTTTTTTCAGCGCAGCCTATTTGAACGGCACCATGGACAAGTATCCCATCAAACTGCCCAAGAAAAAGCCCAAATCATTGCAGATTCAAGCCTTTGTCATTCGCAATAGCCATGGTGACTTTCTCCTTGAGAAAAATACCGAGGGCAGACTGCTGGCTGGCTTCTGGTCCTTCCCTTTGCTTGAGACTGATTTTATCGGGCAGCAGTTGGATTTATTTGAGGACAATAGCGGAGCGGTCATGGAGCTGCTGTCACAAAAGACACTTTTTGAGCAAAACTATAACCTCCGTCCAACCTGGCTGGACACAGCTTTCACACCCATCAAACACACCTTCAGCCACCAAAAATGGACCGTAGAACTGACAGAAGGCTGGGTGGACAAAGATACCCTCGCTACTGGAAAAGAATTAACTTGGGTTTCCGCAGAAGAGTTCGACCAATACCCTATGGCAACACCGCAGAAAAAGATGGTTGAGACCTATTTCAAAGCAAAAAATCAATAAGATTTTGTTATAATGAGTTGGTAATCTAAAAACACAGTCGCAGTTAGGTAGTCTGCGAGCACATCCGTGTCAGTAACCTGCCCCTCCGGGTTGTCCTTGATTGCGTATTTCACATTAAGGAGGGGCTGTATGAAAATGACAGTCTATTTTGACGGCACTTTTTGGGCTGCTTTGGTGGAATGGCAGAGCAAAAAAGGTTATCAAGCGCTCAATCATGTTTTTGGAAAAGAACCCAAGACAGAGGCTATCAACCGATTTATCACCAAAGATTTAGCAAGACTCATGGAAAGACAAGAGCGTTTGGTCCAAGAAGAACCAAATCTCATGCCTGAACCCCTTGAGCCTAAGAAAGTCAATCCAAAACGTGCCCTAAGAGAAATCAACAAGGCCAAACGCAAACCTGTTTTATCCACTAAATCCCAACTTGCCATGCAGGCATCACAAGAATTAGTCAAGAAAGAACGAAAAAAACAGTCCAAAGAAGCCAAGCTAGCTGAGAAAGAACACCAGTTCCAACTCAAACAAGCCAAACGCCGTCAAAAGAAAAAAGGACACTGAAATCGTGTCCTCTCAAAACGAGCTCAGCTGAGTTCGTTTTTTATTTCGCTAAATTTGTCTATTTCACCTGAAAAATGGACCTGATAAGCCTTGAATCTTCTAAGAAAATCGAAAAATTATCCTCCACTAATCCATTTCACTCTTTCCTAAAGCCACCTCAAGGATAATCACAGGAAGGATAAAGAATTTCTTACCGTAAACTTGATAAGTTGAGGTCATGCAACTTATTTTTAGTCATTTTATTATCTATGTATCTATCAGACTTTACGATTCAACAATTTATTAACATAGTTATCTATCATCCAGATAATCTGAAACTACAAAATCTCAATCATGAATATGATTTTATCTCTGTATTTACTTATTTTGATAAGTCTGATTGAGATATCAACGATATTTTCTTGATTCATCTTGTGATGAGCTATAATTTATTTATAGATATCCTTAATATTAAAATACTGATAGAAAAACTGCTTCTCTCAGCAGTAAAACTTTCTTAACAAGACTTGAAATCACTCTCTTTGACCTCAATTTTCTACGAGGCATTACGCTGTTAAAGAAAAAAGAGGTCTACTCAGCTCCGCACAGTTGAATAGACCTCTCAATGACGATCCATCAGGGTTGAGATGCCACTCAACTACTGCGAGTCATCATTATGACCGATAATAGAGCAAGAGGCCGGGTACATTTGCCCCGACCTCTTACAACTATTAAGCTAATTCTTCAATAATAGCTTTCAATTGTGGTTTGGTGTGTACACCAGCCACTTGTTTGACAACTTGACCGTCTTTTTTGAACATCAAGGTTGGGATTGACATGATGCCGAATTGACGGGCTGTTTCTGGATTTTCATCCACATCCATTTTAAGGATTTTCAACTCATCTTCATCGTATTCTTCTCCCAATTGTTCCAAGATAGGCGCTTGCATGCGACATGGACCACACCATGTTGCCCAAAAATCAATCAAAACAAGTCCTTCTTTAGTATCTTCTACAAAAGTTGCATCTGTAACTTCATGTGCCATAAGCTTTCTCCGTTTCATTTTAGTGATAAGCCTATTGTACACAAAAGCTTTGCATTTGCAAAATAATTGCTACGCAAAAATCAAGAGCAGGCTGGCTGACACAAGCCCTAGTAGATATCCGACAATGACATCACGCGGAAAATGCACACCACCAAGCACTCGACAAAGTGCCAAGAGCATGGACAAGACCAAAAGCAGAGCCCCCAAGCGTGTATAATAAATCCACACACATCCTGAAATCAGACTGGCAGAAAAAGTATGACGGCTGGGCATGGATTGGCCCTTGGTATCTTTGACCAGAAGGGGTTGGATATTCCAGACTTCATAGGGTCTAGGGCGGTTGAGCTTCTTTCGAACCAGAGACAAAATGACAAAGGCAGCTCCCGGGATGATAACTGCTAGCGCCAGCTCATTTCCCCATGAAAAACGAAGCAAAAGGCTGAGCAGAAAGAGGGGATAGACCGCATACATGAGGTAGGTCAGGACTCTGGTGACTAGTCTTAGGGCTGTGATGAGCCTTGGGTGCTTGCGGAAAATTGCCGTTAGACCTTCATACCAAGATGCGTAATCAGACATGACGGTCCTCTTCTAGCTGATTGACAAGGACTTGATAAAAGTCTGGATTCTGCTTTTTCAGTGAGACAAACTTGCCATTCTTGTCTAAGAAGCCGTGCTCCGAATGCCCCTTAAATACTAGGACGCCATCTTGATTGACCATTTGGTAATCAAGGACCAGTTTAGCAGCCTTAACCAAGACCACTTTCGTTGTGATGGTCAAGACATCCCCAAAAGTTGAAGTTGCCTTGTAATCAGCCGCAACAGCTGTCACTGGTGAGATAATTCCTTCTGATTCAAGTCTGTCATAGGGATAGCCTAGCTGAATCAGCAAATCTGTCCTTGCTTCCTCCATAAATCGAATGTAGTTAGAATGATGGGTAATCCCCATGCGGTCAGTTTCGTAATATTGAATTTGGTGTTGATATGCTTTCATAACTTATTCTAATGTCACTATCGTCGCTCCTGAGCCACCTGCATTTTGTGGTGCATAGCCAAAACTCTTGACATGACGGTTGCGACGAAGATACTTGGTCACGCCTTCACGGATAACCCCAGTCCCGATACCGTGGATAATATCTACTTGCGCCATATTATTAAGAAGAGCTTGGTCGATAAAGGCATCCAATTCCTGCATGGCTTCTTCATAACGTTTGCCACGTAAATCCAGACGAGCATGCGGTCCAGAGCCACCCTTGACTTTCTTAACAACGTTGACTTGTTTGCGTTTAGATTCTTTAGCGACTTCTTCTTGAACACGAACGAGGGTAAACTCGTCTTCTTTGAGGGTCATCTTGATGATACCAACTTGGGCTTCCCAACGACCGTCTTTAAGTTGGGCGGTTAGTGTTCCTCGTTGACCATAGCTGGTGACAATGATATCATCTCCCAAACGCGGTGCACGCGCAGCTTTGACCTTTTTAGCCTTGTTGAGCACCTTATTTTTAGACAAATCAACTTCAGGCGCTAGTTTTTTCAACTTCCCTTTGGCTTCGATAATCTCATGCGGTTTTAGTTGGCTCTTAGCATTGAGATTTTTGAGAATGGTGTCTGATTCTTCCAAAGCCATGTCGATAATTTCTTGGGCTTGCGCGCGGACTTTTTCCATTTCCTTGTCGCGTTCGTGAGAGAATTCATTGTAGAGTTTCTTGACCGCACGGTTGAATTTAAGGTTTTCTTGTTCCACTTCCTTGATGTGGTCCAAACGTTTACGGGTTTCAAGGGTCTGAGCCTCAAGCTGATCAATGATGCGGTTGACATCAGAATCCGAATCAGTCATCTGCTCTGCTTCATTGACAATAAACTCAGCCAAACCAAGACGACGGGCAATTTCAAAGGCATTGGAACGACCAGGAACGCCTTGCATGAAACGATAAGTCGGGCTAAGTGTCTGCGTATCAAACTCCATGCTGGCATTTTCCACGTAAGCAGTCTCTATACCGTAAGCCTTAAGCTCAGGATAGTGAGTCGTTGCCATAGTCTTAATCTGACTGAGGCGCAGGTGCTCGAGGATAGCCATAGCAAGGCTGGCTCCCTCTTGCGGGTCAGTACCAGCCCCAAGCTCATCGAAAAGAACCAAGCTGTCGCTATCAGCAGCATCCAAAATCTCCACGATATGAGTCATGTGGCTTGAGAAGGTTGACAAGCTCTGCTCGATAGACTGCTCATCTCCAATATCAGCAAAAATCTGATTGAAGATAGCCACCTTAGAGCCCTTATCCGCAAGAATTGGAAGCCCTGATTGGGCCATGAGCTGCGCTAGACCCAAGGTCTTAAGCATGATTGTCTTACCACCAGTATTTGGACCTGTGATAACAATGGCAGTCAAGTCCTTGCCAAAATGCAAATCGTTGGCAACAGGATTTTTAAGCAAGGGGTGGCGGACGTTGATTAGCTGAACTTCTTTGTCACTTGATAAGGTCGGAATAGTCGCCGATTTATCAGCCATAAAGAGGTACTTGGCACGGACAAAATCCAAGTGTCCAAGAATCCAAGCGTTGTTTCGAATAACAGCAACATGGGGGCGGAGTAAGTCTGAGAAAGCACGCAAGATACGCATTTCTTCGTGACGTTCATCAGCACGCAACTGGGTGATTTCCTCGTTGAGATTGACCACCGCACGCGGTTCGATATAGACCGTACTTCCTGATGAGGAAATATCATGAACGACCCCTGACACGCGGTTACGGAAGGTATTTTTGACTGGTAGAACTGAACGCCCACCACGACTGGCAATCAGATTTTCTGCCAACATGTCAGATTTATTTTTAAGCATATCCTGCAAAATCTGACGAACTTGTGTTTCACTGTCAGTCAACTGACGACGGATGCGGTCTAATTCTGGGCTAGCAAAGTTTTCAAGAAAACCACCATCATTGATGGCTTGGAAAGAGCCTTGCAAGCTCGGGAAATCCTCAATGGTTTCAAAAAGACGACCGAGTGCTCTGAGGTCAACATTTTCAAGTTCAGCATAAAAGCGTCCCATTTCAGTTGATAAGCGCAGCACTTTTTTAACAGCTAACAGTTCAGGAATATTGAGATCAGCTTCCAGCTCCAAACGACGGAGACTCTCTGAAATATCAGTCATGCTTCCCAGTGCAAAGGAATGATATTCTATAAAAATCTGTTCCATATCCGCAACTTCCTCAAAAGCACGCGCTATCTTATCAGCATTTGCCATAGGCTCCAAAGCCAGCAACTCCTTCTGAGCTTGCTCGGTTTGTAAATATGGGGTCAAAAGTTCCTTGACCTTATTAAATTCTAAGTGTTCTAAAATCTTGTTATTCATGATTTCTATTATACTAAATTATTAAAAAAGAGTGTGTAGGACAGTCTCTCCCCAGACTGTTTCACTCCCACCTCCGCACAGTTGAGTGGCATCTAAGCACTGCGACTCACATTAGCCCGTACGAAAAGTGAAAAGGCTGAGATTTTTGTCTCAACCTCCTCTTGAGTCAGCATTATAAACCAGCCATCCACAAACTTGTCCATAAGTTTGAAAATGGTGGAAAGTGATTGATTAAAAATTTGACAAGGCTACTTGCTGCCAAATGATTTTGAATCGTTGTCATAGGCACTGTTGCTAGGGTCGTCAGTGTCATGCTCAAAAAGGCCATGAGAACCAGAACCGCTAGGACACCACTGATGATATTCAAAACAGATGAATCTAGCTTGTTTAGAGGAAAGAGATGGACTAAAATTCCCAAAAAGCGACCAATCAAATAAACCAGCGCAAAAATAGCAACAAAGGCGACACCGGCATAATAAGCCTTGTCCAAGTCAAAAACATTATAGGAGGTGAAGAAATTCATCGTAACACCTTCGGTCGGATTGGAGTAGGGAATCCACAAGCCAATCTTATCCGCAAGAGTCTGATAATGCTGCTTAGCAATAAACAAGCCCAGAACCATCACCACTGTGTAAAATCCCTGCAAAATAATGCCACGATTATAACCGATATAAAAATGCCAAAGCGCAAGAAGCAGTATGAGTAATGACAGCATGCTTATTCCTCACTTGCCTTTTCCTTAACTTCGTCAAGGTATTTCTGACGCAGTTCAGTCAGTTCTTTTTCCAGCTCATCAACCTCGATTTCACGCGTTAATTGAACTGATAAGGAATTGATTGCCATCAAAATAGCCACCGTTTCATTGTCAGCCTGAGGCAATTTTTCCTTGATAGCATCGTATTTTTCACGCGCCACACGCTCGACCTCTTCCATAAAGAGATTATCCTTGTCAGTTGTCAGCGTCAACGGTTTGTCACCAAAGACAAATTTATAACGATTTTTTTGATTTTGTTTAGTTTTCATAGCATACCTCTTAGTAGCATTATATCGTAAAAAGCGCTAGCCGTAAAATGCTAAAGTTTTTTCATCCTTAGCCCCTACAAGACCCCTATTTTGCTCAAATTATGATAGAATATTTTTTATGAACACAATTGTCATTCAGGCTGATAAAGCCCTGCAAGAAAAAGTCAAAAAAGATCTGGGCAGTCACCAAATTAGTAATAACAACCAGTACGTTGCCTTCGCCGCTAAAATACAAGGAGTGACCATTCTCCTATACACCTCTGGAAAATTAGTTTTTCAAGGGAGCGGAGCTAGCAAACTAGCTGAAAATTATGGTTACCAAGCTGAGGAGTCACTTGATGAACCATCTGGACAAAATTTTCCCATGATTGGGACTGATGAGGTGGGGAACGGGTCTTATTTTGGAGGGCTGGCTGTTGTGGCTAGTTTTGTCACACCTAGTGACCATGCCCTACTACGACAATTGGGTGTTGGGGATTCCAAGACATTAACCGATACTAAAATTCGTCAAATCGCTCCAATCTTGGAAGAAAAAATTCCGCACAAAGCTCTGCTATTATCCCCCCAAAAATACAATGAGGTGGTCGGTCCAGGTAAGCGTCATAATGCGGTTTCCGTCAAGGTTGCTCTCCACAATCAAGCTATCTACCTGCTCCTACAAGATGGGAGAAAGCCTGAGAAAATCGTCATTGACGCCTTCACCAGCCTTCCCAACTATCAAAAATACCTCAAGCAAGAGCGAAATCACTTTGATAATCCGCTAAGCTTGGAGGAAAAGGCTGAGGGCAAGTACCTGGCTGTCGCTGTTAGCTCCATCATCGCTCGAAATCTCTTCTTGGAAAACTTGGATAAGTTGAGTCAAGAGACGGGCTACACCTTACCGTCAGGTGCAGGGGCAAAATCTGACAAAGTTGCCAGTCAGTTACTGGCTGCCTACGGCATGTCTGCTCTTGAGCACACCGCTAAACTCCACTTTGCAAACACTAAAAAAGCGCAAGCGCTATTAAAAAAATAGGATATTAACACATGAAAAACTTTTTAAAAGAATGGGGAGCCTTCCTCCTCATCATGATTCTCTTCTTTGGTTCACGTCTTCTCCTTTGGCAGCCTGTCAAGGTTGATGGGCATTCTATGGACCCCACCCTAGCCGACAAAGAACGCCTCTTAGTCATCAGCCACACTAAGATTGACCGCTTTGATATCGTCGTGGCTAATGAGACCGAAAATGGCGTTAAGAAACAAATTGTCAAGCGCGTTATCGGTTTACCAGGCGATACTATCAGCTACAAGGATGATGTCTTGACAGTCAATGGTAAAACGGTTGACGAGCCTTACTTGGTGACCTATCAAAAATTATTCAAGAAGGACAAATTGCAATCGACTTATTCTTACAACAGCCTTTTCCAAGAATTAGCTGAGTCATCTAGCGCCTTTACCACAGACAGCAGTGGCAGTTCTTCTTTCACTGTCAAAGTGCCAAAAGGGCAATACTTCTTGCTCGGTGACGACCGTATCGTTTCAAGAGATAGCCGTGAAGTTGGAACTTTTGAAAAATCAACCATCGTCGGCGAAGTTAAATTCCGCTTCTGGCCATTTAACAAAATCGGAACTCTAAAATAAAGCATAGGGAGTGAGGAACACACCTTGCCATGACGAGGCTGGTCTTTCACTCCTTTTTCATATCATAAAGGACCTAATATGGAAGTATTTTTTTCAGGCACAATTGAACGTATTATTTTTGAAAATGCCAGTAATTTTTTCAAAATCTTGCTCCTTGAAATCGACGAAACAGACAGCGATTTTGATGACTCTGAGATTATTATTACGGGCACCATGGCTGATGTTATGGAGGGGGAAGAATACACCTTTTGGGGAAATCTCACCCAACATCCTAAGTATGGAGAGCAATTGCAGAGCAATCGTTACGAGAGAGCAAAACCAACCTCAGCCGGTCTAGTCAACTACTTCTCCAGTGACCAGTTCAAGGGAATCGGTAAGAAAACCGCCCAAAAAATTGTTGAAGCCTACGGCGACAATACCATCGATAAGATCTTAGATGACCCGAGTAAACTGGATGGCATTTCGGGTCTATCTAAAGTCAACAAGGAAGCCTTTATCGCCAAACTTAAACTCAACTACGGTACTGAGCAAATTCTTGCTAAGATGGCTGAATATGGTCTGTCGAATCGCATTGCCATTCAAGTCTTTGATAAGTACAAGGAAACAACCATTGAGGCCATTGAAGCCAATCCCTACCAGCTGGTTGAAGACATTCAGGGCGTTGGTTTTAAGATGGCTGACCAGCTGGCAGAGCGACTCGGTGTGGAAAGCGAGTCCCCAAAACGTTTTCGCGCAGCCATTGTCCATACACTTCTAGAAATTTCTATGGAGCAAGGAGACACATATGTAGAGGCGCGTGAGCTCTTGGAAAAAGCCATCTACATCCTTGAAAAAGCTCGCCAAATCGAGCTAGACCCTGCCAGCGTCGCCAATGAACTAACCAACCTCATCGCCGAAGACAAGGTCCAAAATGTCGGCACTAAAATCTTCAATAACACCCTCTTTTATGCTGAAGAAGGCATCAAGAAGAATCTTAAGCGTATCATGGACACGCCTCTTCACAGCAAGTTCAGTGACGATGAGATTGAAGGTCAAATCCAAGATGTCCAAGAAGAATTTGGCATCAGCTACGACCAGATTCAAGAAAATGCTATCAAAGAAGCCCTGCAAAGCAAGTTTTTCATCCTGACAGGTGGTCCCGGTACTGGGAAAACGACCGTTATCAACGGTATTATCAACGCCTACGCTAATCTGCACGGCATTAATTTAGACAAGAAAAAGGACCTGCCCATCATGTTGGCAGCCCCAACTGGTCGCGCAGCCCGTCGCATGAATGAACTAACTGGTCTTCCGAGTGCTACCATTCACCGCCACCTGGGGCTCAACGGCGACAGCGATTTTTCAACCCTTGAGGATTACCTGGACTGCGACCTCATCATCATCGACGAGTTCTCCATGGTTGATACTTGGCTAGCCAACCAGCTTTTTGACGCCATCGGCTCCCACACCCAAGTCATCATCGTAGGCGACAGCGACCAGCTTCCTTCCGTTGGTCCAGGACAGGTTTTGGCTGATTTTTTAAAAATTGCAGAGCTACCTCAGGTAACCTTGACCAAAATCTTCCGACAATCGGACGATTCAACCATCGTCACCCTAGCCAGCCAAATGAGACAAGGACAGCTACCAGCTGATTTTACACACAAAAAAGCTGACCGCTCCTACTTTGAAGCCCAAGCTCAATTCATTCCAGACATGATCTCAAAAATTGTCCAATCAGCTTTGAAATCAGGTATCGAAGCCCAAGAAATTCAAATTCTTGCGCCCATGTACCGTGGTCAAGCAGGTATCAACAACCTTAATACCGTCATGCAAAATCTGCTCAATCCACTAAGAGATAACAACCAATTTCTCTTTAATGACATTTCCTTCCGCAAAGGCGACAAGGTTCTCCACTTAGTCAATGATGCTGAGCTCAATGTCTTCAACGGAGATATCGGCTACATCACTGACCTCATTCCAGCGAAGTACACCGAAAGCAAGCAAGATGAAATCTTCATGGATTTTGACGGACAAGAAGTCATCTACCCAAGAAATGAATGGCTGAAAATCACACTTGCTTACGCCATGTCCATCCACAAGTCACAGGGTAGTGAATTTCAAGTTGTTATCCTGCCAATCACACGTCAGAGCGGGCGCATGCTCCAACGTAATCTCATCTACACTGCCATCACGCGCTCCAAAAGCAAGCTCATCTTGCTGGGAGAACTATCTGCCTTTGACTATGCTGTCAAAAATGAAGGTTCAAAACGCAAGACCTATCTCGTTGAACGGTTTGGAGAGAGGGTCTCTGAGGGAAGCTCTAGTGAGGCGCAGCTGGACGGTAATCAGGAGCTAGCGCCAGCACATTCTCCTGAAGACAAGCAAGCAAAAGACTATCGTCTGACCGAGGAAAATTATCTGACCATTGACCCGATGATTGGCGTCAGCCAAGAGGATATCGACGCTATCTTCAAACAGTCAGACCACTAAAAAACCCGCAACCTTATCTGGTGCGGGTTTTACAAATCCAAAATAATGTCTTCATGCTCCTCTTCCAGTCCTGTGACTGTCACCCCCAAGAGCCTAATGCCAGACTGGCTCTCCTCCAAACTATCAAAAATGCTGTTAGCCGTCTGCTCAATCACCGCCAAATCGCGGGTCATTTTTTCCAGTGTCACGCGCTTGGTGAGGGTCTTGAAATCTGCGTAGCGCACCTTGAGCACAATCGTTTTTCCAAATTTTTGATTTTTCTCCAGCGTTTGGGCAACACGCTGCGCATTTTTAGCGATTTCTGCCTTGATATCAGCTTCGTTGTAAAGCAATTTAGCGTAGGTGCGTTCGCTGCCAATGGATTTGCGTTTACGGTTGGGTTTGACGGGTGAATTGTTGATACCTCTTGCTCTCCGATAAAGGTCATAACCAAATCGACCAAAACGGTCAATCAATTCCATCTCTGAAATTTTTAAGAGGTCAGCCCCATCGTAAACACCTAGCGCATGTAATTTTTCCACAGACTTCTTCCCAACACCGTAGAACTTTTCAATCGGTAATTCTTTCAAAAAGTCCTGAGCCTGTTCTGGCAATACAAGTGTCAGCCCATGTGGCTTTTCAAAATCAGAGGCCAGTTTTGCTAGGAATTTATTATAGGAAACGCCAGCCGAGCAAGTCAGATGCAGTTCATTCCAGATATCGTGCTGAATCAGTTTAGCGACCTTGATAGCTGATTTGATACCCAACTTATTGTGGGTCACGTCTAGATAGGCCTCATCAATGGACATGGGCTCTACCAAATCCGTGTAGCGATGGAAAATCTCTCTGACCTGCATCCCCACCTCACGGTACTTGCTATAATTACCCGAAATAAAGATAGCCTGTGGACAATGCTCGTAGGCCTCCTTAGACGACATCGCCGAGTGAACACCGAATTTTCGCGCTTCATAATTGCAGGTTGACACCACACCACGACCATCCGTTTTACGCGGGTCTGCCCCGATAATCACAGGCTTTCCATTCAAGGACGGGTCATCACGCTCTTCAACAGACGCAAAAAAAGCATCCATGTCGATATGGATGATTTTTCGCGATGTGTCATTGATAAGCGGAAAAATTAACATGCCGTCTCCTAGAATTTTTTAAAGCATAAATAAGCAAGTCACAATAACGAGAGTTTTCTTGTAATCTTTATTCACTAGGAGATAAACACTGCCGAATAGAAAACCAGCCAAACAAGTTAATATTCCTGTCAAGACACTTCCCTTTGACAAGATATGCATCAAGCCCCATGTCAAACCTAAGAGAATACCGCCATAGGGAATTTTATCATTTTTAAACCAAGTCTCAAAAGCCTTTTGTCCGAAAACCAGTACCAGAGAAATTAGGAAACTCTCAGCAGCATAATAGATATATTGAAATAGAAATCTCAACCAACCTAAATGCTGCAATTCAATCAAAATTTTGAAACCCTTCCAATCCCAGTATTGGACAAGTGTAATAAGGATAAAACTCAAGACAATCGTCAACCATTGCCAAACAGATACAGTTTTTTTCTCCGTTTTCAAAAGGTCAAAGCCAGTTTGTTTTTTAGCCAGAGCAATAATACCGAAACCGAAACCAAACCAGCCCAAGCTAGTCACTATCCAGTGGGCAATCATTTGGAACTTTGTTGCGTGATAAAGTGAAATTCCCCAAAATCCTTCCACTGTCACCAGTAATAATTCAAATAAAAAGGCAGCAGTAGTATACAAGGCTAACCACAGAAAATCAAAGCCCGTAATATTTTTACTTTTTTTCATGATAAGTCCCTCTTAAACTTTGTAAACTATCTAAGTTTATTAGACTCTTTTTC
>ERZ1034980.851-NODE-851-length-19774-cov-41.224048_pt1 | contig 19774 bp, 7 predicted proteins | sample MGYA00520622_ERZ1034980 | MGnify/ENA primary metagenome ERZ1034980 (study PRJEB33766, sample SAMN09781791) | gut metagenome | biome: gut microbiome | host: Homo sapiens | place: Madagascar | study: EMG produced TPA metagenomics assembly of the PRJNA485056 data set...
AGGATTTCCTGGTGAGCGGTCTGTTTGTGCTGGCTGCCATCGTTGCCATCTTTGCCTGCCTGGCCTGGTTTGCCGCGAATAACCGAGTGAGCGCCACGGGGAGTACGATTGGGGCGAAGGCGGATCGGTATACGCTGACCGCCGAGGGCGAGGGTGAGTCCGACGCGCACGTGGGCTATTACGAGCGCTCCGAGCGCACGGACACCGAGAAGCAAACTATCGCCGGCCTAGATACGGCCGACGCCATGACGGTGACGCTCGGCTCTAACCTCAACAACGAGACCGCGGGCTCTCTGTATCCGGGTGCTCGCGGCAAGATTACGTTTACGGTGACGCCGCGCACGGATAACCTCGGCGATATCACGATCAACCTATCCCGCGTGCTTAGGGTTAAGGCCAAGGAAAATATCTATAAGGAAGCCGATGGCAATCTGTCGAATGATGCGAGCACGCTGCTCAGCCTGGTAAAAGGCCACTTGCTGTTCTTTACGGGCTGCGAGAACGGCTATTACTCGGGCCGCGTGGCAAACGGCAAAATCACGATTCCAAAGAGTAAATTTTGTATGGACGAGAAAACGACCAATCCAACGAACCAGCCCGTCCCCGTCACCCTGTACTGGGTGTGGCCGGAGTACTTCCAGAACTTCGTCCTTACGGGCAACACGAATTACTATAAGAATCTGTTTGCCTCGGCGAAGGACGCAGGCTACGCTGAGCTGAAAGCAGATGTGAACGAAAATAAAGCAACCTACTTCTACGGTTTGTCGAGCGCCGTCGCCGACACAGATCCCTATACCGACATGGACGCCTACTCTGCGCTCTACAACAACGCGGACGAGAAGATTGGCAACGAGGTCATTTCCATCCAACTCAGAATAACCGCGCAGGAGGGTACCACCAATGGATAGCATCCGCGCACATATGACTGCTGCCCACGATTGGGTCGAGAACCACCGTGCACAGACCCTTGCGGTTTTGGTGCTGCTCGCGGCCATCATTTTTATCATCGGCCTTACCATGACATGGTTCGTAAGCAGCAAAAGTCTGTCTACGGTGGGCAAGATTCAAACGCCCGCGCGGCTCAAGATCATGGGCCCCAACCAGACGAGCATCGAGCCTATCGAAATATCGTATGACGAGTCACGGGGCGATGTTAAAAACACAGATGGCACTGTGTCTGTTCGTCGCGCGTTTTGCGTAAAGAGCAACAGCGACGAGAACAATGACGGTGGCCAGGCATTTGAGCTGCAGGTGGCAAATACCACCAATATCAAGGGTCTCGATATTAAGGTGTACAAGGTAAACGATACGACGGCGTCGGGCACGGGCGACGTGGCCGGTTTGGATGGCGCTGGTAGAAAGTATGCGTGGACCAGGGGTTCAGAGGTGACACCTTTTTATCTGATCAATGCGGATCAGGCGGATAAATCGCTAGCCAAAGATCTTGAAGAAAACGACCCCACGTATCAGAAGTACAAGAACGTTCAGAAAAACGCTCGTCCGCTGTATCGGTACCACAAGTTCGATAAGAGCGAACTCGACGGTTACAACAAAGCGACCGATACGGCCAACGACGCCACGAACTTCATTATCGAATGCACGTGGAACCCGGGCGTTGTGACCGAAGGCAACACCAAGGTCTCAAACATTAAAGAGACCGACATGGTTTACCTAATCGCTCGCGGCACAAGCGGCAATTAACGCAGGAAGGGAGGGCGTCACATGACAGAGGACAAGAACAAACAGCTCGACAATGCCGAGGACTTGGTTTGCGACCAGTCGGATCGGACGACCGCGCCTGATCAGACGCCCTCCTCCGGGCCCTTCCGTCGCAAGCACTCGTTTTGCCTGGGCCCCAAAGCGCGCAAGCGCCTGTGGGCGGTTGCGGTTCTGCTGTGCATCGTTGCGATGGCGACGGGCACCTACCTTACCTACACGGCGTTTTTGGGCGGCGACTTCCTTAAGTCGGTCGTTGTTTCGGGCACGTCGCAGGCGCTGTTTGCCTCGGACATGCTTACGGGCTACACGAATGAGACGCTGAACGACGGGGACATTGCAGTCCGAAGCGTCATCGCCGACGCGAGTGGGGAAAAATGCTCCTTTACCTTCCGCATTTACAACCATCTGCTGGGCGACAAGAACAAGGTCAACGACAAGGACGTTAACGCGACGCTGAGCGTGAAGGCGACGGGAACGACGAAAGCTTGGAGCATCAGCGGTGAGCCTGCGCTGACGGCGGACGGCACGGTTGACCTTTCCTTCCCCGCCAACAAAGCGACGATGTATACCTACACGGTCACGTTTGCCAAGACGGACCTCAACAAGGCGTCCTTCACCGTCAAGGCCAAGGTCGGATCCAACAGCCCCGGAACCAACCTTAAATGGCTTGCGGCCAAGATTGCGCCCGCCGAGCGCGCGGAGGTAACGGCCTCGGGCGTTTCGGGCGAGTGGGTCAACAAGAGCGATAGCATTGGTAGCTTTGACGCTTATAGCTACCGCGTGACGGTTACGGGTGCCCCAACAAAAGTCAAGCTTACATGGGGCGACAAGGTTGAGCTTGACCCGTTTTTTAAGAAGAACCATTCCGATGTGAGCGTTGATGGAAAGTCTGTCACGTTCACCATGGATCCCGGGTCGGAAGTCATCACCTTTTACCGAGCGACGGATACCGCACCCGACAGCTGGGATGACATCGGTGTTACATGCGGGGCCGCGTAGGCCAACCGTGGACGGTGATTTTGAGACCCCGTACGGGGCAAGAGATAGGACGAGGTAGGACCAGATGAGAACGGCAAAGCGCATAACAACCGCATGCCTGACTGCGATCATGATTTTCCAGGCGCTCGCGCCCTCCACGGAGGTGTTCGCGCAAGAGCTCGACGCCGTTATGGAGGCGTCCATCTCCGCCGCGCGTGCCGCGGGCAAAACGGCGCGCTCCATGCAGGATGCCGTGGCCACTGCTTTGGAAGATGCCGACCAGGCCGCATCTGATGATGCCACAGCGACTCCGGGCGCCGATGCAGGCACTACCGAGGGCGGCAACGACTCAACCAACGCTGGCGACTCGCAGGATTCCACGACCGATGGAACTGGCAGCGACGATACCTCAACTGAGGGCGACGCATCCCAGGACGATGCACCTGCCGATGACGGTGCCACCGACGAAGAACAGGCGAATGACGCGGACGCAGATGCTGCTGCGCAGGCAAACCCCACCATCGCTACTGTCGACGCGCTCAGGGACGTGCTGGGCGACAACAAGGTCACCACTGACGACTCGGGCACCGTCACAGCCATTACCTTTGGGTCTAACGCCGACCTTATCGCCATCTCCAACACCGACCCCGCCATCTACCAAAACGCGATCATTTCCAAAGGTGGCTCGACTGGCATCGACTTTGACGTGTGCGGCGCGGAGACCGTGGGCGACCTGGGCAGCCTCACGTTCCAGGGCTTCGGCAGCGATGACCATCCCTTCAAAGGCGCGCTCGACCTGGGCGACAGAACCCTTGCCGCCAACAAGACACTCTTCAACAATATCGTGCTCAGCGATGCAAACAGCGCCGTAAAGCTCACCTGGAAGGGTACCGACGCCCAGCCCATCGTGGCCGCCAAGGTCGCTGGCGAGAGCAAGACGCTCAGCGCTACCATTACCGTGGACAAGCCTGACGACAATAACGGAACGAGTATTGTCAAGCTCACCTCGCCGCTCGTGGGTGAGGTCGCGGGCATGCTCACGCTCAACGCCACCTACGCGACAAGCGCGAACAGCCCTCTGGCGATCAATATGCAATCGTCCACGGGCAATCTGGGCCTGCTCGTGGACACCCTTGCCGGAGGAGCGTCGCTTACGATCGCGGGGCTGAACGGTCTGCCGGAGAGCTTCAACGGCATCCCCACCATCGATGCTACGGGCGCTGGTGCCAATGCCGGCGGCCTTATTGGCGAGGCAGGCGAGGGGGCTGCCGTCACCCTTGCTTCGAATGTCGATGTCTCAGCGCTGAGCGTTGTAGGTAAAAACGCGGCGGGTGGACTCATTGGCAAGACGAACAAGATTACGCTTTCTGTGGGTGCGGGCAACAATGGAAAAGATGCCTCGGGTAAGGATATCAGCGTCAAGCCCGCGCGCGCGGTTGGGTCGTCACCGGCCGGCATGTATGAAGACGGTCATGTCGATTACGCCACGTATGCGGGCGGACTTATCGGTGACGCTTCGTTTGCCGACCCGTTCACCATCAACAGCGGCATCTTCGACTTCGGCGAGGGCGTGGCGCTCAGTGTGTCCAATACGAGTGTTTCCCCTTCCGCCGGCGGCCTGTTCGGCGTGCTCGACATCTCGAACGGCGATGTGACCGTCAACGGCGGATTGTATACAAGCACGCTGCAAAACGGCACGGACAACAGCAACAACAACGGCGTGCGCGGGAACTACGGCGGCTTGGTGGGCAAGCTGTGGGGCCAGAAATACGGCGACGCACTGCACGCGTTCACGGTGAAGGGTGGCGCTGAAGCGTCGTTTGGCGTGGGCCCCAAAGGCAACCTCACCTATGCGGGCGGCCTGGTAGGCTACCTTGGTGAAGGCGGCGGGAGCGACAACGTGTCCGCCGTGGTCATCGGCGATGCAACGGTGACGTGTGCAACCTCGGGCTACGCCAGTAATAATGGCAAGTACGGCGGCGCCGTGGGTGTCGTGGACACAAACAACGTTCTAGAAGTGCGCGGCCTAAAGGTCGAAACCGCCAGCGGCGCCACCATCGGCGGCTCGAACGGTGGCTTTGCCGGGGTCGTCGGATCGTCGTGGCTCGGCATCGTCAAGTTCAGCGGTGTCACCAACCTGTCGGACGCCAGATTCGCGGAAAACGACCACACTGCGCAGCTAGTCTATGAGAACTTTAATTCACTGATTTTTGCTGCCGGTAGCGGAAGCGACAGCGGTGCCACCGTAGGCGGTACCACGGAATGGCAATACAAGCGTCCCACCAATCAGGTCAAGATCGACGACATCTATAGCTACGGCCAGGTCATTCGCCTGGGCAGCGGGTTGAGCGAGAACCTCATCTCCATCAGCGATACGCACCGGTGGAACATTAGTCCGAAACTCGAAAAAACTGGTGACGCCTTTACGCTGGAAAGCGCCGACGATTTCGCAAAGCTGGCGATCACCTGGCAAACGAGCGGATACTTCTCCGCCGTGGACAGTGTCACAAACTTCAACTTCGCCAGTCAGGTTCCTTCGGCGAACATCACGCTCTCTGCAGACATTAATCTTTCGGGAACGGGCCTCACCGGCTTTACCAAAGACCGGGTTCCTCTTAACTTCGCCGGCGTTGACGAGAACAGCCACAGCTTTACCGCCGCGCTCAACGGCAACGGTCACACCATAAACCTGGCCGCGGGCGAGCCTTACGGCATGCGCAGCGAATCTTCGCTTGGCGAAAACGACGCAAGCTATGGCAACGGCAAAATCTACCGCCACGGCCGTTTGGGCTTGTTCGGCACCGTCAACGGAGCGAGCATCTCCAACGTTACAATCGCCGGCTCTATGAAGTTCGATAACGGCTCGGCCATCGATGCCGGATCGCTTGCGGGCACCATTGCGGGTGATCTGACGCCGTCTGGCACAACGTGCAAGACGAATATCGCGTGCGATGATACGTTCGCTAACGATACGAATACGAACATTGGCGGTATTGCAGGCAGCGTGTCGGCAGCTTCCACGGTTTCGTTTGAGGGCAACAGCAAGGCCCAAGCGACCATCGCTGCAGCAAAAACGCTTAACGGTAATATTCGCATTGGCGGCGCCATCGGCTATGTGGGCGATTGTGCCTCGACATTCAACGTCGCGGGCCTCGAAGTCGGCGGCAAAATCAATACCGGCGATTGCGTTAGCGGAAAGATTGTCCAGGTTGGCGGCCTTATCGGCTGCATTGTGCAGGGATCGAACAAGAAGTACGTTACCATTACCGGCCTTAGCTTTAATGAATTCAAAATGACCGTGGGCAAGAATGGCGACACGTACAAAGGCGCCGATGGCCATTTGGGCTACAGCTGCGCCGGTGGGCTTTTAGGCTACAGCTGGGGCAACGCTATCGTTACCATTGGCAAAGCGGGAGTGAACACCGGCGCCGACACCTATGCTCTCAAAACTTCCAATAACACTACCGTGACCGCAAATAACTCCACCGAGTTCGGCGGCCTCGTATACGCCGCTAGCGGCCATTGGATTATCAACGACTACGCTATCAATTTGGGCGGAGCTTCCTTTGTCGCTAATAATGCCACCACGCTTGGTGTCCTTATTGCTCGAGGCGGTACATCCGATTCAACTAATAGCTTTGGTGCCGAGACCTCCTATAGCGGTCTATATTTGGAGGACAAGGCCTGGTGGGGCACGGCCTATGCCGTAGGCGGCCTGTCTATCACCGCCCCGAAAGTAAAGATATACGACGAATGGCTTGCAAATGGCGTGAAGCCCGGAAGTAAGCTGATCGATAACGGCTGCAATGCGGTTGTCTCGCTTCATACCAAGGACGAAAAGCTGGACATGAGCGGGGATCCCGCTAACGATAATAGCTATCAAAATCGCATCTCTCGCGATAAGCTCCCCGAAACAAACGGTTCTGTTCGCTACTACTACAATCTGGACAGAGCGTTAACTCGAGTGCAGGAGCTCAACTCGTCTGTGATGGAAACGCCTGAACATCTTGTCTTGTGGGCAGCGAGACAGTATGCTCCAGAGGCGACGTACGGCGACCTAACGGGCACCAAAGTGCTTATCTTTACGAATAATAAGATTGGACCCGATCGAGGCGAACGAAAAGATATTGATCTGACGGGTTATAGCTACTACCCTTCAAACCCAAACGGCTATAATTCGGTGACCGTCCAAAACGCAAAGATCGTTTTCTGCTACTCACAGATAAAGGCTGAGCAGAAGAACAATAAAAGCAATGCTTTGGCTTCTCAACATGAGAATATGCACTGCGGTCTTATTCGTACAATTGCAAATAAGAATTTTGTTGTTACCGGAGTAACGCTGTCGGGAACAGTCGGCAGGGTAAAAAACGATAAAGCGAAGGGGCTCGACCCAGAAAGCGTATCGGGTGCGCTGGTGCTTCGCTGCGCCTATGGAGCATCTGGCACCAAAATGTCAGCTATCAAAATCGATACCCTAACTCTTGATGGGGTGCAGGTAGATGGGGCGGAAGACAGGGGCTATGCTCCGCTGTTGATTAACGCCATTACGAGGTACGTCAACCTGGACGTGAAAAATGTAACGACGTTCCATTATGCTGACAACTCTAGTGCCAATAAAACTGCAGCTTCTAGTCTGATCGGTCGATTGGGCTATGACAAGAATTCCGATCAGGTGACGGCGAAGTTTGAGAAAATAAGTTTGCCCAGCAAAAAGAACAATACGATTTTTACCCATGCGAGCCTGTTGGAGAGCTTCGGCTACAAAAGTACGGGTACGGGCTCGGCGGACTACACCTTTACTAAGGCCGATGGCAGCGAAGGCAAGGTGACGTACGGAAGCGAAATCGATGCCCAGAACAAGGAGTACTCCGGTAAGCAGCTTTGGTATTACGACGAGGCGACGTATGGCGCCGATAACGGCTTGGTGACGGTTGATAACAAGTCGGCAAGTGCTACGAATCCTCGGTTTGGCGACTATCTTCCGTATGTCTATAAGGGGAAAGTCAACGAGCCTGGCGTTCAGTACCACGAGATTAGGGTCAACCAGCGCATTCCAAAGCTGGTAACGGGATGCGGTACCTATGGCGATCCGTATACCGTTAAGGATGCGGCGGAAATGAACGCCATCGCCAACTATATCAACAACCAAACTGCGCTCGACGGCTGGGAGGTCACCATTGTCGTCGGCCAGAGTACGCTCTGCAATCGCCGTAGAAACAACTCAAATGACAATGAGATTACGTACGTCTATAAGCAGGCGAACGACGCCGGGGAGAAGTGGGAGAAGAGGACCGGCGATAACGCCACTGATCATTCTGCCACGCTTTCCGACGATATGATGCACCGCTATATCCAAAGTGCGTACTACAGTATTGAACCTACCGAGGGCAATACGATTACTCTCGACGGCGCATCGTTTGGCGGCTTTGGCAACAAGGCCAACCCGTTTAGGGGCGTCATCGTTGGCAACCTTAAAGGTGATAAAAAGGCAACCATCAAGATAGAGAATAACGAGGGCTCGCTTCGTGGCCTCATTCCCTATAGCTACGGCAGTGTGGTGCGCGATCTTAGCATCGACTATGTGAATGCGTCGGCGACTATTACTTATTCTGCCAAGGATACGGACGGTGTTCCGACGTCGTTCTTCGGTGGCGTAATCGGCTGCATTCTTGGCGGCGATAACATTATCGATCACGTGGCTGTTAATGAGACGACGACCGAAAACCCTACAACGGGATTTACCGTCACGGGCGGTGGCGACAAGCCGCATCTTGTTCCCATTGGCGGCTATGTCGGTGCCATTGCGGGCGGCGGTGTGATCTTCCGCAATATGGACAAAAGCGAAAAGTCTTCCTGGCGTGCTGGAACCGGTGACAAATCTCGTGGTCTGGGAAAGGGCAACTTTGATCTCTACAACAATCCCTACGTCGGTCGCGTGATTGATGGCTATGCCTTTAGCGAGGGCTGTAAGGTTGAAAACGGTGACGCTAACTACAAGATTAACGAGCTCAAAGACAAGGGAACCCCCTGTGTCACCACCACGGGCACCGACAACAAGTACATCGGCGCTGACGCTGAGGCGCCCGTGACCACGGTGGAAAACGCCCAGGGCCTTTTGGTGCTCTCGGCCATCATTAGCTCGGGCGCGGGCGCTGGCGCGGCACATACCAACTATGCCGATTACGGTGTGTTCCGTGGCTCCAAGGCGTACTGGGGCAGCGATACGCAAGATCCGGCGATAGAAGGCTACCTGTTTGGCAACAAGAACTATGGCAAGGTGCGAAATGCCAGCTACGACAGTGTGGGCCAGCCCGCGGGTGCCGCCAGCGATTTCGAAGCCGCCAAAAATGATGACCAGAAGGCCCCCGGTAAGCAGGGTTGGCACGGACCCCTCGACGCGGACAACGATGTGAACTCGCCCTACCTGGTGGCGTCCTACGCCGCCAACTACCAAACGGGCTATGTGTGCGCGTCGAAATCGATCGGCATGAGCTTGGAGTTCAAGCAGGGCACCACCTACGATATGACCGGCTACGGCACAGGATATGTGGGCCTCAACGGCCGCTACTATTCCAATGCTTGCAACTCGAACGAGACGACCACCGATCGCGACCGCATCACGCCGCACGTGGCCACGATCGACGGCAGCGGAGCCACCATCACGGTGGGCACCAAAGACGCTGCCTACGGTGCCGTCGAATACGCCGATGACGACTATAAGGTCTCGGGCGTGGGTGGCCTATTCAGCACCGTGATGTTCACATCCACCAATGTGGGGCAGAGCGTCACCGCGAACGGTGGAGTGCAGGTCAAAGACCTTACCTTTAGCAGCTGCAATGTAGCGCTCACCTATATCGACGCCAACGGCGGCGCCACAACGGGAACGGCATCGAACGACCTTATCGGCACCGGTCTTTTGGCGGGCGCAACAGCCAACTACGACGGCAACACGTGCGGCGTCTACCGCAACGTGCAGATGAAAAACTGCACCGTGTCGGGCGCAAAGAGCGTAGGAGGGCTTCTTGGCAGCTCGGGCCGCGCCAGTCGTAATACGAGCAAAGACAGAACCTATATGGTCGCGTTCAGCGACGCGCGAGCGACCGCGTATCTCTATGACTGCTCATACACCGGCCTTAACGTCACGGGCGAGAAATACGTCGGCGGCTACGTGGGTACGGTCGCCTCGCCATGCGGCGTGTGGACAACCGCGGTCGAAGGGGTGAGCGAGAAAGCTGTTGGCGAAAACTCGACCATAACCGCTACGGGGACAACACCCTACGTGGGCGGTGTGCTTGGCTTTGCCAAATCAAGCAACATCTCGGTCAACACCAACATCGGCACCACCACAGCGGTCCGGTCGAGCACAGCAGTCATCTCTGGGGTAAATGTACTTGCCACTGGTTCGAATACCGATAAGTATATGGGCGCTGGCGGCGTGGTCGGACGCGCCGATGGCGGCGTTATTTCTATAAGCAACGTGCGCATTGATGCCGGGGGCGGCACCAAGAACGTCATCATCGGCGATGGCAACGGAACGAACAAGAGCATCCGCAATGTGGGCGGACTGATTGGCGAGGTCACGAGCAGTGGCAGCCCCAACACGTACTGGTTCGAGGGCTGCGACGTCAAGAACGTTAACATCGCCGGTACTGACCAATGCTCGGGCGGGCTTATCGGCTACTACTACAGCAACGTGAATATAGCCTGCAACAACATCGCAATTGACGGCGCTACGATCAAGGGCAGCTGGAGCGGCGGTCTACTTGGCGCGATTAACAGAGGTTCCGACGTCATCGACGTCACCAACACGAGGGTATCCAGCACCACGTTTGGCGGAACCTCCAACGGTGGAATTGCGGGCGACGGTCGCGGCCAGTTCCATCTGGTAAACGTACTCATGGACGGCAACACCTACAAATCCGGCGTTAAGCAGGGCGTGCTCTTGGGCGAGGTTGACACAAGAGATAATCAGTACGGCCTCTTTGCAGCGGGCGTGGACGTAAAGCCTGGCGACGGCAAGACCACGAGCGACCTGCCACCGATGGTTTACACGACCAATACGACTGCCGTAAACAAAAAAACCTACATCGCGTTCGGCGACTATAAGGACACGCTGGCCGCGCCCGGCGAGGGCACCATGCTCTACGGCGTGGACGATGCTGCTACCACGGCAGCAAGCCCGTACGTGACCACGAGCCCTGTAAACACGCTGGCGGTGCGTGCCTCCAGCGACGACGTCACCGACCGTTATCTGCTTGGCGACGGTGCCGCCATCGACACTGCGACGACCATCCAAAGTCAGGCGGGCACCAACGTTGCCGGCCGCTACACTTACACCAATATCGGCGGCATCAATGATGCCGGCACATATCAAAACACGAGCACCTACAGCGCGGACAGCTCAAAGAGCACTTTCAATGCCAATAACGTCACTTTGGACAAGAAGGCCGCGACCGACTTCCCCGTGCTCGTGATTCCCGGCAACGATACCACGACGGTCGAGAACTACCTGAACATCGTGACCAACGGCGGCTTCTCCGATGCCCGCCGCCTCAACGGCAGCGCCAAGCACGTGACCGCTACTGCTGAGGTCTTCTCGCTTGCCGACAACGGCACCTTCGTCAAGGACGCAACCGCCTCGCAAACACCTACACTCAAGGTGCTCAACAACGGCACGAGCTCCATGACATTCCGCGCGAGCACCGACTGGGACAATGAGCAGGCGCGCTTTACTCTGCTTACGGTCACCTTTAGTGAGGCCGGTCAGAGCTACCGTGTGCAGATGCCCATCATTGTCAAGCGTATGCTCGAGATTGACTTTACCGCTACCTACTCCGAAGGCGCGAACTTCAAGGCTGCCGACTATACGACTAAATACGACAAGCACGCTCTTGTGAGCAGCGGCGATACCATGACCGGCTACCTTACCTGGGCCTATGGCAGCGCTCGGGGCGAGGCGGTCGATTACGGCTGGAACACACTGCTCGAAGCCGGTGGCTCCATGGGCCCGCTCAACAAGAGCATCACCTTCGGCGACAAGCTGCCTGAGGGCACGCAGCTCACGCTCGTGGACACGGCCAACAACAACCGCGAATATCACTACACGGTGGGCACGGGCGGTGCGGCGTCAGTCAAACTCACCGAATTTGTGGGCGCGAATGAAACCGCCTATGTCGAGCCGTGGCTGAGCGAAACCGTGGGCGTGGAAACCAAGGAGGACAAGGACGGTGGTGCCTGGGTCAAGCTCCCAGATGCCGAGGTCAAGGACAAGAGCCAGGCCGAGCTCGCGAAGACGGCTGGCGCCAAGGTCAATGGCGCGTACTACCGCCCGCGCACTTCTTCTGACAAGACGGGCACGTTCTATACCCTCTCCGTTGCCAAGGAAGGGCCCAAGAGCGAGAACTTCTACTTGGTGGTGCGCACGCCGGCGGGCTCCGCGGGCGTAAACGGCTACACCGCCACTACGGTGGACACGAGCCTTAACGAGCACATCAACTACCTACTGCGCGGCAAGACCGCAGCCGACGGCAAGGCTGCCGAGGACGGGCACCAGAATACGGCCTCGACCTACAGCGTGGCATCCAACTACACGCACGACCTCGTCGACAACAAGCGCAACCTCGTCGATAACAAGGACAACATCAGCCAGATGGAGCTCAACGGTGCCACCTATTCGCTTTCCATGGACGTGAGCGACACCGTGAAGTTCGACCCGAGCCAGCAATACACGAGTTCCGATGCGCTGTACTACCAGCTCGATTCGTCGCTTGTTACCTATCACGATGGCGCCATCGCGGGCTCGGTGGGATATCCTACGGGCACGCAGGGCGGCTATGCGTTCTACGTTAAGGTGGGCGAGAACTACTACACCTGGAGCGGGTCAGGCTGGAGTTCGCCTGGCGCGACTGAGACCCCGGTGGTGTCGGGGCTTAGCTGGACTGCGAAAGGCGGCGATATGTCGCTTGTGCTTGCCGATGCCAGCGGCAATCCCATCGATATGTCGGGCCTGCGCGAGATTGCCAAGAACCATGACAACCAGTTCACCGTTACCATGAAGGCCGCGCTCACCATGAGCGAGCCTGCCTGCCAGGCGGGCATCGTGGCCTCGCAGAACAGCGGCACCGACCGCTACACCAAGCCCAACTACCGCGCGTACCTTTCCACGCATGCTGAGGCACTGGCCACGAGCTCCAACTCGGCATACAACGATGGCGGCGCCGGTTACTACCGCATGGACGTGGGCTCATCGACTATTGCGCTTGAGGCTTCCAAGAAGTCGCAGCTGGGCATCAACATCGATGACCTCAAGTCCTCTGACGGCGAGATCGCCCTGGTGGGAACATATGATCTTTCCAAGCTGTCGGGTGCCGACAGCAAGATTGCCGCTGCCACCACGGTGACCTATTCGCTGAGCTTGCAGCGGCGCCAAGAGGATGGCAGTTATCTTGCGGTCGATGATGATATCTCGAAGTACATTACGGAGTACATTGCGGTACTCGGTGACGACAAACTGGCTGAGGGCACTTTAAGCGCCGATCGCCGCAGCTACGAATTTACCGATAACAAGACTGATGGCGCGTTCGCCACGCGCGACGGCAACAGCCTTGCCTTTAAGCATGCCTTCCGCGTTAAGGTGAACACCGATGTTGAGAAGGCTGGGCAGACCTATGCCAACTACCGCTTGGTGCTTACGGCCCATATGTCCGGTGGCGGCGTGGATGACAGGCCAGTCAACGTCAGCAACCTTGATGGCTATGCGAGCTCCGACTACGTGACATACACGCTGGCACGCATTAACACCGAGGGCATTCCCCACGAGGCTAAGACCAACTAGCCACGCGAGGGACGGCAACCACCCGGTTGCCGTCCCTTTTCTTGCTCGCTCTGCCTGTCGCCGCTTCAGCTTTCCACCAGCTTTCCAGCTTTCCACTTAACTTACCACCAAAAGTGGAAAGCTGGAAAGTAAGTGGAAAGCCGGGTGGAAAGCTGGTAAGTTAGGTGGAAAGCTGGAAAGTTGGGAGGTTCGACATGAATGAGGAGTGGTTGGCGCAGGTCATTCATCACCTGCGGACAATAGGTAACGACACCCAGCAGTACGAAGTAAAAGAAGCCAAGGGCGCACTTCCAAAAAGCATCGTCGAGACACTCTCGGCATTTTCCAACGCGCAGGGTGGCTTTATCATCCTCGGCATTTCCGAAAAGAATGGGTTTGCGCCTGTTGAAGGTTTCGACGCTCGCAAGATGCAAGACGCCCTCTCTTCTGCATGCGAGAAACTGACGCCCGTTGTGAGGCCGGATATTCAAGTGGTTCCCTTCGAGGAAAAGCTGGTGCTTTGCGCGCGCATCAAAGAGATGCATCCGCGCGATAAGCCCTGCTACATCACGGCGCGTGGAATGTACGACTCGTCCTTTATCCGTACGGGTGACGGTGACCGGCGCATGACTCCCTACGAAATCGATCGCTTTATGGAGGAGCATGTTCAGCCTACATACGATGACGAGCCGGTCGAAGGTGCCACGCTCGATGACCTTGACGCCGATCTTTTGCAAGGGTTTATCAAACGCCAGCGCGAGTTGCATCCTAGGATTTTGGGCACCAGAAGCGACGACGAGATTCTCCTTGACCTGCATGTGACCAAAAGGGTGGACGACGCAATCGTGCCGACGCTTGCTGCCATTGTGGCGATGGGACGGTTCCCGCAAAAGTTCTTCCCACGTCTCAACGTGACCTTTACGGCGTACCCCGGGACCACAAAAACGCAGCGAGTAAGCGATAACAAGCGCTTTCTGGATTCTCAGACCATTTTGGGGCCGATTCCTTTCTTGATTGAGGACGTGCTTGCCGCCGTTGCAAGAAACACGCGAAACGCCGCGGTGATCGAGGGGGCATTTCGGAAAGATGTGCCCGATTATCCGCCCGTGGCACTGCGCGAGGCGGTGGCGAATGCGCTCATGCATCGCGACTACTCTTCTGCCGCGCGCGGCTCACAAGTGCAGGTCAACCTGTATATCGACCGAATCGAGATTCTCAATCCCGGCGGACTGTACGGCGATGTCACGGTCGATTCACTGGGAACTTCTGGGGTTTCGTCATCCAGAAACCAATTCCTTTCAAATATCCTCGAGACCACGCCGTACCCGGGCGGTGGCTATGTGGTCGAAAATCGCGGCACCGGTTATCAGGAGATAGGCGAGCAGCTTGAGCGCGCAAACATGTTGCCGCCCGAACCAAAGAACTCGACGGTTTCTTTTTCGCTGACGTTTGATAAGCGAAAGATAATGCAGGCGGAACAGGCAACCTCCGTGGGACATGTGGACGAGGCAATCTTGGATTACCTGACAACACATTCTTCGGCTTCGACCAAGGAGCTCACGGACGCTTCGGGTTTGAGCAGGAGTGCCGTTTCTAACCACATAAAAGGCTTGATTGGTGCGGGCAAGATTGAAGCCATGGAGCCTCCGCGCAGCCCGCGGCAACGCTATCGACTCGCGAAGTAGGGCTGTCCGTCGTCCATGCTTCGGTTTTCCAGCTTCTTTCCAACTTTCCACGTAACTTACCACCCAAGGTGGAAAGCTGGAAAGTTAGGTGGAAAGCTGGAAAGTAAGTGGAAAGCTGACATGTTAGGTGCGGGCTGACGAGGGGTTAATAATTGCACAAACCATACCAACCAAACAAAAAGATACCAATCTTGTTGGTAAAACACTGTCAATGAGCCGCGAGCCAACTAGCTGCGTAAATAAAACCTAAAGAACTGTTACAAAGTAATGGCAAATGCCCAGATGCCACCGTTGCAATTTTCAATTAACTGTTATGCGCGAACAGCAAAATGCTACTATCTAACAAGCACGTAAGAAAGTAGATTAACGGTTAAGGCTAAGAAGTGGCAGGTATGTCAGAAGCAACAAGGACTCGCACGCATGCGCCCGAGGTTAGGCAGCGCGCCGTCGAGATCCTCCAAGAGGGGGTCGGTCACCGCGCCCTCGCCGCAGAGCTTGGCATTCCCCAGGCCACGGCTCGTCAGTGGGCCCGCGCATATGCCGTGGGCGGTGCCGACGCCGTGCTCAACGCGGGTTCCCATCACCGCACGTATTCGTATGACGTCAAGCTTGCCGTGGTCAAGGATCGCCTGGAAAACGGCCTGACGGTTCGCGAGGCCATGATCAAGCACAAGATTCCCAGCGAGTCTTCGGTCAAGGCTTGGTGCCGCCAGTATCGCGAGAGCGGTGAGTCCGCGCTGGTTGATAAGCCGCGCGGTCGCAAGCCGCGCGTTAAAAAGGCGGAATAGCGAACGGGATGGTGCGCCCACAGGGGCGCATTTTTCTTGCCGCGCCAACTTTTTGGACCGTCGTGAGCCTACTGGAACATCCTCCAAAGTGGTTAATAAACCGCGCGCAGTGGCCCGTGCGCCCGCCGCCGCGATAGGGGGAGCGTCGCCTCTCTGCTCCAAAGCGGACAGACTCGTTACCCCGTACGCCTAAAACTCCCCAGTTGACCGAAAACCCGCCGCCGCTACTCCTCAACTGAGCTATAACGTTAAACAATTGCAGCGTTTTTGCATGGGGGAGTGATGGTATGACGCTACTGTATTTCCTTACCCTGTTTCCGCTGGTACCGGCGCTGGGCATGCTGCTCGCGCGCGGTGACCGCGCCCGCGATGCGGTAGGGCTTGTAGGCTCCGGCATTATTATGGCGGTGACGGTTGTAGTCGCCGTCATGTTTTTTGGCACGGGTCCGCAGAGCTTTGAGGTGGCACCGGGCACCTCGCATGTGCTCTCCATCATCAGCTCCGTCATCGACGTGATCCTGTGCGCCGTCATCCTGTACAACGCGTGCAAATATAGGAACGCGCTCACCACGGTGCTCGGCATAGTCCAGTTGGTGGGCTCGCTCGCCTTTGCAGCCATGACACTGCCCGCGGCCGAAGCCGTCACCGCCACGCCGCTCTACCTGGATTACATGAGCGTGATCATGGTCCTCGCCGTCGGCATCGTCGGCAGCCTAATCTGCGTGTATGCCCTGGGCTACATGAAGGACTTCCAGGCCCACGACGAGCACGAGGCAGCGCTGCGCGGGCAGACCGCGCCCGACCGTCGCCCGCAGTTCCTGGCGCTCATGTTCCTGTTCCTCTCGGCCATGTTCGTCATCGTGACAAGCGACAACCTTGAGTGGCTGTTCTGCGGCTGGGAAATCACCACCGTGTGTTCGTTCCTTATGATTGGCTACACGCGTACGCCCGAGGCCATCAAAAACGCCTTTACCCAAATCATCCTCAACATGCTGGGCGGCATCGCGTTTTTGGCCGGACTTATGTACCTGCACGTTAACGGCATGCCGCTGACCATCTCGGGCATGATCGAGCTTTCCGGCACCGGAACCGCGCAATCCGCGCTGCTGGTGATGCCGGTCATCCTGTTGTCGCTCGCCGCGCTCACCAAGGCCGCGCAGATGCCGTTCCACACTTGGCTGTTGGGTGCCATGGTTGCCCCCACGCCCACGAGCGCCCTGCTGCACTCGTCAACCATGGTCAAAGCCGGCGTGTTCCTGATGGTCAAGCTGAGCCCGCTCTATGCCACCTATCCCGTGACTGGCTTTATGGTCACGAGTGTGGGTGCCATCACGTTTTTGCTCGCTGCCCTCATGGCCATCTCGCAGAGCAATGCCAAGCGCGTGCTTGCGTACTCCACCATTTCCAACTTGGGCCTCATCAGTGCCTGCCTGGGTGTCGGCGCGCCCGAGGCCGTATGGGCGGCCATCTTCCTGATCCTGTTCCACACGGTGGCCAAGTCGCTGCTGTTCCTGTGCGTGGGCACGGCCGAGCATCATATCGGCAGCCGCAATATCGAGGACATGGACGGCATGTTCAGCCGCATGCCGCACCTGACGCGCCTGATGATGCTGGGCATCATGGGCATGTTCGTGGCGCCGTTTGGCATGCTCGTGTCCAAGTGGGGCGCCCTGGTGGCGTTTGCCCAGACCGGCAACGTGCTCATGATCATGGTGCTTGCCTTTGGCTCGGCCGCGACGTTCTTCTTCTGGGGCAAGTGGCTTGCCAAGCTTTCGGGCGTCGACCCCACGGCTCAAAACGTTGAGGTCAATGTCCATAAGACCGAATGGATGGCCCTCAACACCATCGCCGCGCTGCTGATTCTGTGCTGCGTGGCGTTCCCGGTTATCTCGAGCGGTCTGGTGTCGCCTTACTTGGCCATGGTGTTTGGCCGCGTGCCGTACGTTATTGGCAAGGACGCCATGTATCTGATGGTGGTTATCGTGGCGTTTATCGCCGTGGTGCTGCTGACTTCATTCCGCGTGAGCAACAAACCGCACGTAAACGTATATCTTTCGGGTGTGGGAACCGACAATTACCGCCATTTCCGCGGCTCGATGGGACGCGAGGTGAAGGCCGAAAAGCGCAATTGGTACTCGGTGGACGCCCTTGGCGAGAAGCGTATTGGCCCCGCGGGTAGCGTCGTGTGCTGCAGCATTATCTTGTTTGCGCTGCTGTGTTGCGCGTGGATTGGGCCCGAGCGGCTTGCCATGAGCGCGCCCTCGGTGTTGCGCGGCAAGTATTTTGAAGGTTCGGGTGTCGTGGGCATATTTATTGGCACCGTGGCGTTTGCCCTGCTGGCGCCGCTTGTGGGCGGTTTGATCGACGGCCTTGACCGCAAGCTTTCGGCCCGCATGCAGGGCCGTGTGGGTCCGCGCCTGCTGCAACCGTTCTACGACGTTGCCAAGCTGCTGCGCAAGGCCCCCGCCAGCGTAAACACCATGGACGATACCTACATGGCGTGCGCGCTCATCTTCACCGTCGTGGGCGGCGGCATCTTTGTGTCGGGTTCCAACACGCTGCTGTGCGCTTTCATGGTTACCCTCGCCGCGATCTTTGTGGTGTTGGCGTCCGCCTCGACGCAAAGCCCGTTTGCCCAGGTCGGTGCCGACCGCGAGCTGCTGCAGGTTATGAGCTACGAGCCCGCCGTTCTGCTGATGAGCGTGGGCCTGTACCTTGCCACCGACAGCTTCGATTCCATCGCCGTGACGGGGCAGTCGGCCCCCATCATCGTGTACAGCGCGCCCATTTTCCTTGCGCTGCTCGCGGTGCTTACCATCAAGCTGCGCAAGTCGCCGTTTGACCTTTCGTACTCGCATCACGCGCATCAGGAGATTGTCCAGGGCGTCGCCACCGAGATGAGCGGCGGCACGCTGGCCAAGATGACCCTTATGCACTGGTGCGAGACCGTGCTGTTTTTGATGTGGGTGGGCATGTTCTTTGTCTGGGACAACCCCGTGAGCTGGGTGGTCGCCCTGGTCGTGATGGCCGCGACGTACTTTGTCGAGGTGCTGATCGACAACACCTTCGCACGCAGCATCTGGCGCAGCTGCTTTAAGCTCGGCTGGGGCGTGGCGCTGGTGTTTGGCCTGCTCAACCTTATGCCCATCCTCGTCGACGTGTTTATTTAGGAGGCGGCATCCATGGATCATAAAATGTCGCGCTCGCCGTGGGTTATTCATTACGACGGCTCGAGCTGCAACGGATGCGATATCGAGGTGCTGGCCTCGCTTACCCCGCTGTTTGATGCGGAGCGGTTTGGCGTGGTCAATACCGGCAACCCCAAGCATGCGGATATCTTTTTGGTGACGGGTTCGGTCAACGCGCAGAATCTGCCCGTCGTGCGTCAGATTTACAACCAGATGCTCGAGCCCAAGTGCGTGGTGGCGTGCGGTATCTGCGCGTGCTCGGGCGGCGTGTTCCGCGATGCCTACAACGTTATCGGCGGTGTGGACCGCGCGATTCCCGTGGACGTGTACGCGCCCGGGTGCGCCATTCGTCCCGAGACCGTGATCGACGCCATTGTGGAGGCGTGCGGCATCCTTGATCAGAAGGAGGCCGTGATGCGTGCTGGCGGCGATCCGCTTACCGTGGGCGGTGCCGCAACCTGGGACGGTGGCGTTGAGCTGGGCGAGGACGGATTTGTAGCCGCTGCGAGTGCCGGGTCCGGTGTCGACGCAGGCACGGCTGACGGTGTGCCCGCCGCTGCAAAGGAGGCCGAGTAATGCAAAAGGCAATCTATACCACCGTCG
>ERZ1034980.858-NODE-858-length-19684-cov-16.355800_pt1 | contig 19684 bp, 16 predicted proteins | sample MGYA00520622_ERZ1034980 | MGnify/ENA primary metagenome ERZ1034980 (study PRJEB33766, sample SAMN09781791) | gut metagenome | biome: gut microbiome | host: Homo sapiens | place: Madagascar | study: EMG produced TPA metagenomics assembly of the PRJNA485056 data...
AAGGCTGCATTGTTCTTTTTCAACAATAACACGTATTACATCGAGAATCTCTTTTCGCTGTAAAAGTGGTGAGGTGGGGAAATACTGTGTGAATCGCGCTTGGATAAAAAATTCTGTCTAAACATTCCTACCCTCCGTATCTCAATCATACACGATAAATGGCGTTTTATGTCATACAATCGTTCTACAATGCCCGTCGTTAATCGTCTATTTTTCTTCGATTTCAGTCGAATATCGTAACTGTTAAAACAAATGGAATACACGATGCCTGGGGATATTCAAATGGTTGGGTGCTGGACCCACACACAGTGAAATTTGACGAAGCACGACAAGCAACAGCCATGCCTGATGCTCTCACTCTGTAGGTATCGCCCACAACATTTCCCTGATACGAGCCGCCGATCACATCGTGCAGACCGCTGGAAGAGGACGGGTTGATATAGCCGCTGGCGGCAATCACTACATAAGTGCTGTCTACTGTTGTTTTGTAACCGCCGCCGTAGAGTGTTTCGCTTAAATAGATCTGACCGTTTTCAGTAAAAATCGTTCGGTATCCGTTGCAGAACAGTCTGCTGCCGGTCACATTGACATTATCAAAGGTGCAGTCACCGGTCAGAACACCATAAGAAGGAAGGAGAGCTTCTTCATTTCTCCCTCGTCGCTTTTCACAGTAATATGCTTGCCATTCGCACCAAATGAAATATATCCGCGTGTAGCGTCGTTGGGAAGCGTTACATCCGCCTTCAATGAGAGAAGTTAAAACAAGAAGGTACTGGCGAATATCGTGTCTTGCACTTCTGGTTTCCTGTATTCTTCCTTCCAGTTCCTTATGATGGTATTTATATACTTCTTCAATTCTTGACATTTCCCTGTGCAATGCTTTAATGGTAATTTCCCGCATAAATTCAAAGAAAAACGTAAATGTATAAAGGACTATGATTACCATGGGAAAAATAATTTTAAATCCGGAATGATAATCATATTTTACCAATTCATTGCCAAACGGTGTCCAAAAGAAAAAAATAAGCTCCGCAATTATTGCAAATGCGCTTATAGATCCGTATTTAAGTCCTATCAGCAATACACAAACAGGAGGTAAAAGAACTATTCATACCACGCTTATACCGTCGGAGGTGCCTAATATAATAACATAAGTGGCTACTAAGAATAAATGTACATTCATGATAACTGTTGCAATTAAGGTACCTTTCCCTTTAAAGAAATATACTATCCAATAGCATATAAAATATAATATCGTCAGGGACAGTGTTACGTTCACTATTACGATTTTATTGTTTGCATAATTTATGACAGATAATATTGATAAAAATAACACTAAAATCTTCAATACATATCTGAACCGTATTTCAGCTCTCGCCTTTTCGCTGTATATAGTGCGATATGTATCATTTACCAGTCTCTTATATAGTTTTTTGAAATACATTTTCCACATTCCCTAATAACATTTTTGACATTATAGCATATTTGTATATCTCCAAATATGTCTTTACTCAAATTGCATATATCGAAAATTTAAAGCAGAAAATGTATTATACAACGGCGGATAATAAAGTATGAAGTACCTATTTCACCATATTCCCATTATTTTCTGCATTAACAGAGAAACGGCCGTAATCCCCGCCCAACACATTCCGCCTAAAACTATCGGTTTTCCGCCGCTTTTTATCAGCTTAATAACATTGCTGTTCAAACCGATGGCCGCCATGGACATTACTATACAAAACTTTGACAATTCCTTTAAAGGATTAAATGTCTCAGCCGGCACTCCCGCATTGACCGCAACGGTAGTTACAACCGCGGCCGCAACAAAAAAGATAATGAATACCGGAAAAGCTTTCCAAAAATTAAATTTCTTTGCGCTGCTTTCCTTTTTTGTCTCCTTTTTCGCCTGCATAAGGCTTAAAACAAGGGTTATCGGAATAATTGCCAATGTTCTTGTCAACTTTACGGTAACTGCTTTATCCAGCGTCTGAGTTCCTAGTCCCCACATACTGTCCCAAGATGCGGCCGCAGCCGTTACGGATGAAGTATCATTTACCGCAGTCCCGGCAAATACGCCAAAAGCCTCTCCGTCTGTTGTGCTGAATCCCACAAGACTTCCCAATATCGGAAAAAGTACGGCTGCAAGTATGTTAAAAAAGAATATAACCGATATTGCCTGAGCGACTTCATCGTCGTCCGCTCCTATTACAGGAGCGGTGGCCGCAATGGCAGAGCCTCCGCAAATTGAAGAACCTACACCCACAAGAGTTGAAATATCGGACGGAATCCTCATGATTTTATGCATAATCCATGTAATTACCGACGACGTGGTTATGGTACAAATTATAATAGGCAATGACTGTATCCCCGTTTCGGCAACCACACTCAGGTTCATTCCGAACCCCAGCAGCACTACCGCCGCCTGAAGAATGTATTTTGACGTAAACGCAATTCCGAAAGACGCCTTCCCTTTATTCGTCCATATTAAAGTAACAGCCATTCCGATCAGAATTGCAATTACGGCTCCGCCCAACAGAGGAAGAGCTTTTCCCAAAAACCATGACGGTATGGCAATCATAAGACATACGATTATACCAAGTCCGTTTTTCTTTATAAAATTCATATTACCTCCCCTTCCTTTTTGTTATATTTATCTTCCGTAAACAAATTATATTCACTTCTTAATATTAAGTAAAATTATAGTATTTTATATATCAATAATAATTTGTTATAGTTATATTCGGATGTTATAATTAGTTCAATCAAAATTTACGACTTAAGAAAAGGAGGGCGTATGCTTGATTTTCGCGTAGCAACATTTCTGACAGTCTGTAAAACATTAAATTTTACACGCGCTGCGGATGAACTTAACCTCACACAGCCCGCCGTAACACAACATATACATTTTCTTGAAAAATATTACGGAGTAAAACTGTTCAGATATGACAAAAAAGTATTATATTTAACGGATGAGGGAAAAATTCTGTATGAAAGGCTTAACTCAATAAGAAAAGATGAAGATGAGATACAAAATGAATTGAGGTTTAAAAAAGATATTTTCCCGTTGATATCTTTCGGCGTCACAATGACTATAGGAGAATATGCAATTGTCGAACCCATTGCGTCATTTATTTCATCTCATCCGGAAATAAATATACACATACATTACGGTAATACATATGACCTTTTAAAAATGTTGGATGACGGAATTATTTCATTTGCACTTATAGAAGGATATTATCCCGAAGAAAAATACGGCCATTGCAAATATATGACAGATGATTTTATCTGTATTTGCTCTTCAAACCACGTTTTTTCCCGTATAAAACCAGATAATTTAAGAGATCTTATTAATGAAAAACTTATTCTCAGAGAAAAAGGAAGCGGAACAAGGAATATTTTAGAAAGATGTCTTGCATCAAGAGGTATGGGCATATCGCAATTTAAGTCTTTTATTCAGGCGGAAAATATGCATACAATTGTAAATCTTGTAGAAAATGACTGCGGAATAGCGTTTCTTTACAAAACCGCTGCCAATGAAAGTTTAAAAAAAGGTTATATACGGGAGTTAAAACTGTCGGACTTTTCCATGAAACACAATTTTGATTTTGTATGGGATAAAAACAGTATTTATGCCGACATTACATTGGAATTTGCAAAAAAACTCATGTCATGACAGGTATCGACTTTAAAAACAAGATCGGCAATTCGACAAAAAGACACATATCTCCGTCAACGCTGGGCTTTACAAACAATCCGTAAAATCATTACGGATTGTTATTACATACCGACGATTATTACCATGTGTCTTCTTAATTAAAATACCTGAATTCTATCTTTATTAATTCAGGTATTATTGTGCTTTATCTTTCGTTTATAATTTTCTGAAATCCGAAGCTGGATGCTTGCATACCGGACAAATAAAATCTTCCGGCAATACTTCACCTTCATAGATATATCCGCATATTGTACATATCCAGCCTTTTTTCGTCTCTGTCTTTTCATTTGCCTTTGGCTTAATATCGGAAAAATAATATGCATATGTAGCCGAAGGATCATTACTTAATACTTCACCGTCTTCAACGCTTGCTATAAAAAGCGTATGGCTTCCCAGATCTACCGCCTCAATTACCTTTGCGCAAAAATAAGCATTTGTTTCTTCCGTGCGAATAACCGTTATACCGTTGCCTGCCCTTGTAATCTCAATCTCTTCAAACTTGTCTACATCTTTTCCGCTTTGAAAACCAAAGTGTTTAAATGTCTCAAACTTAGCTTTTTCGCTTAAAATTGAAACATTGAATTCTCCCGTATGCACAATCATATCATGGGTATAGTCTTCTTTATTTACGGCTATTGAAATCGTATTAGGCTCACTTGCAACCTGAATCGCCGTATTAATGATACATCCGTTGTCACGGTCGTTTTCGCGTGCGGTCAACACAAATAATCCGTATGTCAGCTTTCTCATTACCTTATTATCCATTATTATCCTCCTTACCGTTATACCGACATTTACATATTTACATGTTAATATTATACGATAAAAAAGTACATTATTATATGATTGTGCGTAATACTGTCATTTCTTTTTATTTTTTGTCATTTCAAAACTCAAATCAACCAACATTTTCACTTTCTCATCATCTGCCGTACCGTCCAATGTAACCGATATCTAATTTGTTTTATTCATATGATACGCACCGAAAAATCCACGATTACTGCTTGTATTAATCATACTGACCTCCTTAACAAAGCACCCCGGTCGGCATAGTAATCTCAGGCTTTTCACTCGGCATCCGGAGATTTTGAAAAAGAATGCCGTTGCGGATGCTGTTCTTGCCGAACCGCTGGCGAATGGTTTCAATACACCTGTCGAGCCTTTCTGCTTTCTCAATCTTTTCGATGTTCATAAACAAATCGACTTGTCGGGGCGTGTCCTGTGGCACCAAGTTGATTGCCTGAATCGTGACTGAGCGAATTGGGTTCTTCCAGTCGTATCTTTTTTCAAAGAGGGCAAAAGTCGCTTTTGCGACCAGCATTGGGGATTGTGTAGGCATATCCAATGCCGTTTGCCATTACTTTGAAAAAAGTGTGTTATCCCATATGTGAATGGCAACTCCATCCGCACACTTTTTGTGGACACGGAGTTTATGTCCGATGTCCTGCGTCAATTCGAGAAAGACGGGCCACACCTGCTCGTCGTTCTTCTACCGAATCACAGACTGCGACAGGATACTTCTTCAAAACCGAATCGAACATACATTTAACCGACGCATAAAAGTTGTTCCTATCGCAATGCAGTATTGATCTGCTCAACTAAATCACCTTATTTCTTGGAAATTCTGCGAAACCTCTTGACTAACCAAAGTGTCGTGCTGCTAAAAATAGAAATCTTATGGATGGAATTGATAATGAAGTTCAGCGACAGATTAAAAGGGCTGAGAGAAAAATGATATGACGCAGGAGCAGCTTACTAAGGTTTCCGGTGTTTCCCCCCGTACCATACAGAGATACGAATGTGGAACCTCTCGTCCTCGCTTGGATGCAGCGGAGAAGCTGGCAAAGGCACTTAATATTTCCGTGGATCAGCTTCTGGGTACGGATGGTATGCTCGTTGCTCAGGCTGCGGAGCAGTACGGCGCACGAGGTGCCAAACAAGCGCAACAGCTCACAGATGAAGTAACTGGTTTGTTTACCGACGGCGAGTTGGCACAGGATGATATGGATGTTATGATGCAAGCTATTATGGATGCCTATTGACTTGCGAAAGAGAAAAACAAAAAGTACACCCCAAAGAAGTACCGTTCTAAGGGCAAGCAGGACTGAGTCCCGTTTATGGGATACAATGTGTGTTAGAATGGAAACAGGAATAAACTGAAAAGGGGCGAAGCCGATGTATGTAAGCACTTCGGAAATCGTACAAAAAGCAAACTCCATCGTTGCTCAATGCGGAACCCGTGATCCTCTCAGAATAGCAAGGGACTTAGGAATCGAGGTAATGTATTATCCGTTCAATGAACAGCGTGGAGCATATAAAGTCTTGATGCGTAATCGCTTCATCTTTGTCAAAAATGATCTGCATCCGGTTATGGAGAACATCGTGCTACTTCACGAATTATGGCACGATGCTTTACACCGGGAGGAAGCCACGAAAGTCGGGGGGCTTCAAAGAGTTTGAGATCTTCAATATGTGGGGCAACCGTATGGAGTACGAAGCCAATCTCTTTGCCGCACAGATTTCCCTATCAGATGAGGACTCCCTTGAACTTGCAGAAAGAGGATACGACACGCAACAGATCGCACGGACATTGAACTCAGATATTAACCTTGTCGCTCTAAAATCCGATACGCTGATCTCTCAAGGCTACCGTTTGCGCCAGCAGGAGCACTGTAACGATTTTCTAAGATATGACAAATAATTTGATGACATTCTTCGAGATAATAGCTCTGCAATGTTGCGATACTTCCCCGCCACTATTGGGTCATGCCTGTCTATGTACGGAGAGGCTTGGCGGTTACGAAGCTGACAAAGAATGGGCTAAAAAGCTGCTTCCCGCAAACATCCCTGAAGAATGCTATATGCCACAAAAATAGAAGACCGCCATCTCGGTGAGCAACTGGCTCTTTGAGATGGCGGTCTTTTATATGCAGATAGATTTTATGCTTACGACGGTTACCTTTGACTCATATGACGGCCGCCGAAAAAAAAAGCAATGCTGGCAGTCATTTGACTTGCCAGCATTGGAGTTAATTTTTAGTTAGAATGACGGTTTCGACGGGTTCTCTTTTTCACAACAACCAGGGATATAAACAATCCTGCCAGAGAAAGTCCCATCAGGGAAATCCACAATCCCAAGTTCATGGTATCTCCCGTCTTGGGCGGATCGACCGGCTGCTCCGGTGCATCGCTATCCTTGGTGTTGGTAAAGGCTGCCACAGCGGTTTTACCGTCGCTGATGCCTCCGCCGCCGGACGGTTGAGTTGGCATAGACGTATCCTTTTCATATAGCAGTGCGAACGGAGAGAAGGAGTCAACTGCGAACTTAACGAATTTCTGTCCGCCGATTGTAACCGTTTCACATGTCAGTTCCTCCGGAATACGAGTGGTCAAAAGTTCATTCACATCAATGTTACTGTCGCGGTCGATGCCCTTAAAGTGGATGATATGGAACTCAGAGTTTGACTTTGCATCGCTGGGGACCGGCCAGTACAGGTTCATTTTCTGACCAGCACCCATGGTAACGTAGGTATTGCCGTTTGAGGTATCAACCAGATCGAGATAGCGGAACTGATATGAATACTTGCCTTCGGTGTTGGAGGTTCGATTGATGTACGCACTTAAAAGTGCATCATCCAGACTGTGATCGACCATCAGTTTTACGCCGTCAGAGGATGCGCTGATACCGCTGTTATTGATATAATACTGCGTGTCTGTCTGTGCAGTGCTGACAAGCATGATATCTTTTTCCTGCGGATTAACGCTTGGAATTGTGTTGTTCTCGATAGCACGATAAGTCGTATCATTGTTGCCGCGGACCTTCAGCGTGCCAGTGCCCAACTTGATTGGACGGGTGAAGGTCTGGCCATCCGCGGTTGTAAAAGTCGCCTTGTATATCTGTTCATCCAGCAGACCCTGATACACGCTGATCTTGTAGTTGCGGAACTGGTCGGTGAGCAGCGCCTGAAACTTCGATTCAACCATGACCGAGCCGTCCGCACGGGTGAACTGTACGCGGGGGACGGTCTCCTCGCCGTCGTCGATCTGGCGGAGCTTGTAGACATAGACACGACGTCCGTTCTCCATAACATGGCTCTTGCTTTCATCGCTGTACAGCTCCAGACTCCAGCTGCGCATTGTACCGTTGTCGTCGTCAAGGGTCAGTTGTAGTTTGTCGCTCAAATCAACCGGGTTTTCATCTGTACCGCCGAGCATTGCGTTAATATCGTCCGGCAGAGTGAGATAGAAACCGATCTCTGGCAGATCATTCGCAGCAAACTTGCCATCTTCACCGATCACGCCGTGATAGCCGTCACCGCCGACATAAACCGTCAGGTTCATCGGTGCGATTTTAACGGCATACGCTTCATCCGGCTTCCACTGCGCGTAAACCGTCATGTTGTCGGTTACGTCGGTTTCAGCGGTAAATACCGCACCTGCACCATCAGCCTTGGTGTTCCAGCCATTGAACAGGTAGCCGGTACGGGTCGGATTGGTCGTCGGCAGGTCAAAGTGATTTACAGCACCGACAGCCTTGTCCTGCACCATGATACGAGGGTCGGCCTCGGTATCGCCGCCGTTCTTATCGAATATGACACGGACACCGTTGGCCACCTGCCACATATAGTAATTGTCCGTACCGGCAGCATCGGGCATACGCTTGAGGAACCACGCATCTGCCAAAGCATCTGCATTCCCCAGTACAAACACACCTTGCGCAGGAGAATCGGTGTTTTTCTTGGAAAGAATGTAGTTGTCACCAAGTGCAGGCTTTTTCAGAGTCTGCCAATCAGCGGGGTCCACCGTGTTGACCGTGGTGGTGCCGGTGGAAAGGCCCTTGATTTGTACAGGAATCGTACCGGTATTGTAGTTTTCACCGGGCGCTACTGCCGGCAGACGCAGCTCACCATTGTCCGCCGTATAGTTATCCTGAAGTAAGGCCCAGCCCATCAAAGCCATAACACCATCGTTGGTCACAGCACCCTTCAAGTTGCTTGTGCCGTGATTAATCAGGTGGCCGTTGGAGCCGATCTGCGTTGTGCCGCTGACAAAAATATCGTTGTAATTGGCGGTCTGGCTGTGCAGCTGCTCCCAGGTACCGTTAATGACAGTATCGCCCCAAATCCAGACCTGACCGTTATCCGTGGTCAAGGTGCTGCCTTCCTCTACCATCAAGCCAGCATTATTAGTCATGGTGTGAACAGTTACGCTGGAATTGTCGGTAATATTGACCTGTGACATTCCCTTGATGAACGGAATGGTTGCCTCACAGCCATAGACATTGGCAACCGGGAATTCGGTCGAGTAGGAGCTTGCCTGTGTTCCGCGGATACCGGAGCGGATTTTCGGCTTTCCGGTGACATTAATGGAGGAACCAGCCGGTGCAGTGGTTTGATCGGTAACCATCACAAGGCCCACATCGCCGCCGTTTACCGTTACGGTCACTGGGCCTTTGGCGGTAGCTGGGATACCTCTTTCCCACAGACCGAAAATATAGCCTTCATCATATTCAGTATCATACTCGCTGTTTTTCAGCTCAACATCGGTTGCATTTACTGTAACAGAGCCCTGGACAACGGAATCACTTGCACCGAAAATATTCTGCACATGAGATTCGTGGGCATTGATCGTAATATTGCCGCCTACATTACCGCGCAAGGCTCCGTAGATTTCCGGCAGATCATACGATGTGGGCTCAGTTCCTTTGTCATATGCCCATGCATTTTCATAGGTGTCGATCGTAATGTTGCCGTCTACCGTATAATTGCCCTCAACGCCGGGATAGAGAGCAAAGCTATTGCCTGCGCCGACAATCGGCCAGTTGGAACCTAACCGCAGAATCCGATCGGTATTCTCATAATCAGGATTACCTGCAATGATATGCAAATTCCCACGAATGATGGATTCCTCCAGCGGCTCCTCCGTACCGACAATGCCCGCTACACGGCCTGCACGAACATCCAGAGTAACATCCCCCTTCATTTCGCAGCCGTATGTGCCTTCAATTGCAGGAGACGCGGTACTACTTTTGTTGTCATAAATCAGCGTAGCATTGCCGCCAACATAGACATCGGGCACATTCCTGCCATCGCCGCTGCTGCCGTCGCCCTTCATGCAGCCGGGGTTCAGGTGGTTGCCGCCCTGCATTTGAATATCGCCCGTGATTTCCAAATAGGTGTCACCCTCAACGGAGCCTTGATAGGAGCCGCCGATCACATCGTGCAGACCACTAGAAGAGGACGGGTTGATATAGCCGCTGGCGGCAATCACTACATAAGTGCTGGCTACCGTTTTTTTGTAACCGCCGCCGTAGAGCGTTTCGCTCAAATGGATCTGACCGTTTTCGGTGAAAATCGTCCGGTAACCGTTGCAGAACAGTCTGCTGCCGGTCACATTGACATTATCAAAGGTACAGTCACCGGTCAGAACACCATAAGAAGGAAAGGAGAGCTTCTTCATTTCTCCCTCGTCGCTTTTCACGGTAATATGCTTGCCATTCGCACCAAAAAATGAAATATATCCGCTTGTAGCGTCGTTGGAAAGCGTTACATCCGCCTTCAGCACAATGGTTGCTTCAGTATCGGCGCTTGTCGCAATCTGCGTCAGCGCGTTGCTGAGTTCAGCTGTAGTAGATACTTCATAGCTTGGCGCGGTGACAGTCGACTGCTCCGCATCCCCCTCTGATTGAGGTAGGATCGTTTGGGTTTCACCGGTGTCAGGTGCTTCAACATTCGTATCATCCGCCGCAAATGCGGCTGTTGACAATGATGTGAGTAGCATTGCCGCTACTAACAACCCTGATAGAATTCGTTTTTTCACATTGATTCCTCCTCCTATTTAACACTATCAACCAGTCAAAGCACTGATGAACAGCGCATATTTAAAAAAACAAGACGTAAAATTCAGAGAATACCTCATAATTTGCGTTCTGTTGTATTTTATTGCATAACGTCTGAATATCCACTAATTTTACGTTGAAATTATAACATTGCAGTATACCGTTTACAACGGCTATTTCACAAAATCGACGAGAATCTATAACCTGTCACATTACCTCGGATTTTTTACGTCAATTTGTGAGGAATTGCGCTACGACGGTATTTTGAACTGCGATAAATCTCACAATATGAGATTGTATACCACAGAATGCAAACTATGTTATCACAAGTCCCAATCGCCCCATTTGGCGTGCGTGAATAGCCCCGCTCTCTGCCGTATAAATGCGGGTGGTGACAATGCTGGAATGTCCCAAAATGTCAGCGAGGCGGCTCAAATCACGCTCCAGCGAGTAAAAAGTGCAGGCAAACAGGTGGCGCAAGCTATGGGGAAAGACCTTCTCTGGCGCTACCCCAGCACTTTCGCACAGGCCCTTCATATCTCGCCAGATATTTGACCGGTCTAACGGCCTACCCATCCGGGTGGTGAATACCACCCCGGCGGTCTTTTTTTGTTTTCGCACATAGTTCCGAAGAAGCTGACGCAGTTTGTCCGGCAGGAACACCATACGCCGTTTGCCTTGTAATCTATGCTGTACTGATTTACTCGGCAGCTATCACCAGAGTTTCCCTCAACGGTATAAACGATACCGTTTTCGACTTTTTGGACAATACCGGTGTGGTCGGATTGTCCATCCTGTAGACCCGACGAGCCCTTGTTATCCCAATTAAAGAAAATAATCATTCCGGGAACAGGCTCGGCAGAACCGTCGATCTACTGTCCGCGATCTTTGAACCACTGGACGCCGTTCACGTAGCCTGCATATTTGAGTACAACACCGGTGTTAATATAGCCGCACTGATCGGCGCACCAGCTTACAAAACAAGCACACCATTCCACACGGGTTTTGGGGCGATTCTGGGCGTTTTCTTTCGATATGAGCGGCTTTATTTTGGCGGCGGTATCCTTTACCGCCAACCATTCAAAAGCCGCTGTTTGTCGCTTCCCGGTAACAAAAAAGCGCCGTATTGCTACGACGCTTTTGTCTTACTCGGAAGATGGAGCAAGGGAACGCTATTCAATTATCTGTTGTACTTTTTCTTCCTGCTTACAACCGTTGTGCCGATGGCTGCACCGCCGCTGACAAACAGCAAGGCAATCCACGGTGCAAGGTTGCTTGTATCGCCGGTCTGTGGACTCTTGTCAGATGTTCCCGGTTTGGTACCGGCAGGTTTTTTCTCAAGGGCAGCAATCGCATCTTCAATAGTCTTTGCCATCTTGTCTACTTCGGATTGCTCCGTAATGTTCTTATCACGGACAACAGCCTTGACAGCGGCTTCCACGGCGGTGAAGTCCTTGTAGTTATCCTTGTTCAGGGCATTTGCTTTGGCAATGGCTGCATCTACCTTTGTGTAATCGGCATCCTTGTATTGCAGGGCAACAATGGCATCTTCAATAGCCTTCGCCATTGCATCCACTTCGCTCTGTTCAGTGATATTCTTGTCACGGACAACAGCGTTGACAGCAGCTTCCACGGCAGTGAAGTCCTCGTACTCGTCCTTGTTCATGGCATTTGCCTTGGCAATGGCTTCGTCGACCTTAGTGTAGTCGGCAGGTAAATAAGTCATTGCAACCGTCTGCGTATGCGTTGCCGCATCGGCGGTGATCGTTATATTGCCGGTGTATGCTTTGCAGTTATCGGCTGTTACTTCAACAGGGTAAGTTCCTGCTTCCAAACTGACAGAGCCGGTAACCTCCTGACCATTCACTTTAACAACAACATTGGTCAGACCGTCCGGCGTTACAACGAAAGAAACCGGATAAACAGCCTTTGTAATAAAATGAACATTCTTATAAAGTGCAAAATATTGGGTTCCGCTGGAAAGCAGGTCGATTTCTGTTCCTTCCGAGTCTACGGCTTTTGCATAGTTCAGATGATAGCCATCGGCAATCACAGGCACACTTTCATCGAAAATTGCAGGGATATTGATACTACTCGTATTCTTTGCATCAACCTCTGCTTCTTCTACGGTAAAAGTACCGTTACCGCCCATCGGGAATTTACCTTCGGTTGTTACTTTGGCGCCTCCTTTAATCAGAATATTACCTTTTGCCCATATGGCGCTATCTGCAGTAGAGATGCATTTTACCTCGCCTCCGTTAACCGTCAGCTTGTCTCCGGCATACAGACCGGGATAATAGCTTGTTGCTTTGACGTTGGATGCAATAAGCTCTATATTGCCACCGGTTCCTTCATTATCTTTCCTGATAAATGCTCCGTTACAATTATCATAAGTTGCCATAAGCCTAACATCAGAGCCGTTTGTAATCTTCAACCCATAGGCGTCGATTCCGGCGTACCTACCTGTAGAATCCACGGTTGCATCGTCAATCTCAACAATTCCGTCGCCTGAGATACCCAATCCGCCTTTAGAGTATATTTCAACCGTTGCTTCATCGGAAATCTTAAAGTCATCACCTACGTAAATTCCATCATAAGTATCTCCCTGAACATTGATTGTCAATGTTCCGTCACCGATGATTTCTACAGCATTATCGGAGTGTATTCCCGCTCCTCCGCCGATATCGGTTCGGGTAATACTATTTGTCCCAGTCAACCGTATCTTCAACGTACTGGGGATACTCGTTTTAATACCGTAGTTTGACATGGGGTCGCTGTCAATTGTAGCATTGTTCAAGGACAAGGTGTGAGTGGTCGGGTCATAGCTTACTGTTCCGCTGGAAAGATTATCCTTATTCTCAGACGTGACCTGTACGCCGTCTACCCAGATGTCGTAGACCGTGGGTTCCGCTGCCAGTGCTGTGACAGGCAGGAGTCCAGCTACCATTACAATGCTGAGTGGGATTGCAAATAGTTTTTTCTTCATAACAGTTCCTCCATTTTTTAATTGCCCGCTATTTGCTTCCTCCGACAGCGGACACTCCAGAGAAAGCAGAAGGTTTAACCGGAAAAGATTGATTTGCCGGTCGTGGTTAGGACTTCAATATCAAACCACCATCCTTCCGGCAAACGCAAAAAGCCGAAGCCAAGGCATAATGCACCCTGTCTTCGGCAACTGGTTCGTTATAAATTGTATGAAATAAGACTTGACACGCTGAAAAAGCGGCGCTATGCTCCTGCCGATCCGAGCCAACAATAATTGTTGTATTTCCGTTTGCCATAGTCAAGTCCTCCTTCCATAATTTCTAAGGCAAAAGGATATAAATTCCCCTACCCCATAGATATACAGAGAAATTTTAGCAGATTTTCCCCAAAATCTCAAGTGGTTTTCAGAATATTGCTCTCAAACTTTTTCTCAAAGCATTGCCTTCTTCCATTACTCACGGAACTTTATGACTTCTTGAATAGTACCCGAAAAGGAAAAGCCGCCGTCTGTGACAGCGACTTTTCTCTTTAACGGGTAAACCGTATCAGCAGTTCATTTATAGCATCCTCTGCTTGCAGCTCCTTTCGCATTTCCTGCAAAGCTCGTTATATTTCTTCCTGCCACGCTCATCAAGAAAGAACGCCCATTCTCTCTTGAGGTATTTCGGCATACGGGGCATAGCGGGCACCTCCTTTTCGCTGCCGAATTGCCGATTTGCTCCCGAAACGCAGAAACGCCCAAAACCGTTTCCCGCTGTATGGTTTCGGGGCGATTTTGGGCGTTTTCTTTCGATATGAGCGGCTTTGTTTTAGCGACGGTATCCTTACCGTCCGTCATTCAAACGCCGCTGTTTGTCGCTTCCGGGTAACAAAAAAGCGCCGTATTGCTACGACGCTTTTGTCTTGCTCGGAAGATGGAGCAAGGGAACGCTATTCAATTATCTGTTGTACTTTTTCTTCCTGCTTACAACCGTTGTACCAATGGCAGCACCGCCGCTGATAAACAGCAGAGCAATCCACAACAAAAGATTGGAGTTATCTCCCGTCTGCGGAGACTTGTCGGCGCTGGGTTTGACAGTGCCGCCGGGCAGCTTTGCCGTCACGGTGTCTGCCTTGGCAATCTCCTTAGTTCCGTCCTTGTCGGAGAAATACTTCTTGCAGCCGTCGCAGTACCAATACGCAATGTTGCCTTCTTCGGCAGCGGTGGCGGCCTTTGCGTCAATGTGTTTCAGGTCGGTGTGGTTGTTCGGGTCAAGGCTGCCGTAACTGTCTCCACAAATCTCACATATGGCCTTATCCTTGCAGGTCGCTTTGCCGCCGGAGTGCTCCGCGTAGCCGTTCTTTCCCGCGTTATCCGTCACATCGCAGCTTTCATTGGCACACTCATGCCAGTGATGCGTTGCATCGGACGTCCACTCGGACTTCCATCTGTGGCCCGTGGCTGGAATCGGCTCTATTTTTGTTGCGCCGCACTTGGTGCAGCTATATGTCTCTTCGCCCGCTTTTGTGCAGGTAGGCGCTGTTGTTATCGTACCGTTGTCCCAAGTATGAGGGCCTACGTCATCCTTTTTATCGCAACGGGAACACTGCTTCCAGTGCTCGTTATCATCATGTGTCCAACTGGTGGTAAAATCATGTCCCAGAACATCGCCATATTCCGCACCGCAAACTGCGCATTTTGCTTTTTCGGTGCAGGTGGCCGTGCCGCCGGAGCAGTTTTGTGTTTCCACGACATTGCAGGTGCAGCGGCGGCTGTGTTTGCCGTTGCCGTTCGATGTCCAGTTCCCATTGTGGGTATGTTCATCGCCCTGTCCCTTGAACACGGGCAGGGTCTTGCCAGCTGCGGCCAGATATTTGCATTCGTCTGCCCACGGGTCAGCATTGTTGTCGCGTTGGCCAGCCTTAAGCTCCTCCAGCACGTCACCGTTGGCAAATTCCGCGGCGGTTTTGGCGGTTCCATTGAGATCTGTGTCCGTGTCGCTCAGATAGTAGCAGTTGGTGGGTCTGCTATCATTATAGGCGGAGACTGCGATTTTACTAACATATCCGCTACCAGTGATTTCGCCGACATTATAGCAGTTGGAAATCTTTCCGTTCATATAAAATCCGCAGATACCTCCGGCGTCGCCACTGCCGTTGTCGCTTCTGCCGGTGATTTTTCCGATGTTATAGCAATCGCGGATTATTAGCGTACGACTATTATAGTCGACCAATCCGACAATTCCACCGACTCTGGCATCTATGCCTGTGCAGGAGACCGTGCAGAGGCTGGCGCAGTTTTCGATGGTTTCGTCCATAGCGTAGCCCGCAATGCCGCCACACCACCCCTGGTTAGCAGTACATGACACCGAGCCTGCCACCGTCAGTTTCCGGATGGTGCCGTCTTTTACGCAACCGAACAGACCGGCGCGACCGGGCTGGACATTGACGGTTACACTCAGATTCTTGACGGTGTGTCCCTGCCCGTCAAAGGTACCGGTATAGGCACTGTCTCTGTCCGGACCGATGGGCGTCCACGGTTCGTTATTCAAATCAATGTCCGCAGTCAGCACAGCATACGCGCCACGGTTCTGCGTCTGGCCGCCCGCACCATTGACAATATCCCGGAACAGCTTCAACTGGTCGGCGGTGCTGATTTGATAGGGGTCTGTCTCCGTGCCGCTGCCGGTCATCTGGGTGTTAAATGTGCCGCCGGTGATGGTACCGCTGCCGGAGACTGTGTTGTTAAAGACGCCGCCGGTGATGGTACCGTTGTTGATGACCTCGCCGTTGAATGTGCCGCTTTCGATGGTGCTGCCGGGGGTAACGGTCACTTTGCCATTGAACACAGTCCCGCCGGAGCCTGTAATGGTACAGGGACCGTCTTCTGTATCTCCCAGCACGACGTCGCCGTCAACCGAGCCGCCGTTGGCGTGAAGGATCCCATAGCCAGGTACCTGAGAGCCGGTGATGTATAGTCCGCTTCCGTTTGCCGCAGTACAGCCAACGATGCGCGCACTGTCCGCCAAGGTGATCTCCTTCACACAATCGGTGCTTACGCCGCCGCCATAGGCTTCGCCGTGGTTGGCGGAATTTGTTGCCGTGCAATTTTGAATCACGGCGCTGCCCGACAGGGTGAACCTCGTATTGTTTGAGAGATGGACGCCCCCGCCCTCGCCCCTGCCCCTGGAAGAATTGGAGATTGCCTGACAGTTTTCGATTTTTGCCTCATTAGACATCACAAAGCTACGGCTGCTGTTGACAAATACGCCTCCGCCGTTGGCAAAATCGGAGATTGCCTGACAGCCTTTGATTGTTGCCTCACCAGACATTTCAAAGCTACCGTCGACAAATACGCCTCCGCCGAGAACAAAATTGTCCGCGCTTTCGACGGCGCAGCTGCGAATGACCGCCGGACCTGACATTTTGAACGTGCCGTAAGCACCAACACCGCCGCCGATGTCGGAGGCGACGCAGCCGATGATGCTGCCGCCGGACATAGAGAACTGAATCTGTTCGCCGTTTTGCCTCGGATAAATACATACACCGCCGCCGAACTCTGCGGAGCAGCCGATAATATTGCCGCCGGTCATGGTCAACTGCCCGCCGGGTGCGATATACACACCGCCGCCACAATTTACTGTGCCGCTGCTGAGCGTAAACGGATAGCCCGTACCGCCGGTGATGACGCCGCCGGTGACGGTTTCCTTGCCGTTTGCCTCGTCCAGCACCCACAGTTTGCCATTCGGATTGAATTTGTGCGAGAGATTACTCGTATTGCTGTCCTCGATAGTCAGCTGCCCGCCGTTCTCGACCACAATCACGCTGCCATTGTTTGCGCTTTCGTATTTGAGCACATGACCGTTCAAGTCTAGCGTCACAGTGCGGTTGACGGTCAGGGAACTGCTGATGTCAATGTTCGCCGCCAGCTTGACGGTGTTGACATTAGTATCGGCAATCGCCGCAGTCAGCTCAGACTCGTTGCTGACCTCTTTTGCCGTCTCGTTCCCTCCAATCAACGCCGTCAAGGCTGTCTCCGGCTGGGGGTCGGACACTTCCCCCTCCGGCTGCACTGCCGCATCGTCTGCGGGCTGGGCGCACTTTGCACAGTTCTCCGGCAAAGTGCCCTCTACGCCGCAGATGGGACAATCTGCGTTCATTGCTTCTGCCGTGCAGGCTGTTTCACAGGTGCATACAGGCGGTTCTTCCGTCTCACCCGCGGCAAACGCCGTAGTCGGCACAAGGCAGAGCACCATGCACAGAGCAAGCAGGATACTGAATAATCGTTTCTTCATCTTGTTTCCTCCATTTCGCCGTTCTTTGACAGCTTAAAATCGTATTTCATTTCCAACATGGCAAACAGCTTATACATAACCTCTGTGGCAATTGCCTTAATATCTAATGATTGAATAAAGGCAAGCACCTTTGCCTGCTCCGCCTCCGGCACCCGATACACCCGCATCGCCGCCGTCAAAAAGCGGCTGAGCTTGCGTTCCAACGGGAAATGAATGTCGCATTTTCGTGCCATATAATTGCGCATCAGTCCTGCCGTGCCGATTTCCATCTCGTAAAAGTCGCTGTCGCTGTAATCCGGGAAATTTGCGCCAAAAATCTGCTTCAGCTCTGCCGTGGTATGCAGGTAGATATACTCCGATGTTTCAGGCAGGGAGTAGGCTTCAATGTAGATTTCCCGCAGGTTCTCGTTCAGCTCGGTCAGGGTCAGCTGGATCGCCGTTTCCACCGCATAGGCGTAAACCGGCGGCAGCTTGCTGTCTGCAATGCTTCTTGCCACGCCGAACTGTCCGCCGAACATCGTTTCGGTTAATTCCAGCAAAATTCTGTCCTTGGTAGGAAACAGATTCAAATAGCTTCCCCTTGCAACACCTGCTTCATCAACAATCTGACTGACAGAGGTATTTTTATACCCCTGTTCCAGAAAGAGACGGACGCACACGGTCAGTATTTTCCTCTTTGTTTCACTGCTGTCTCTCCGCAAATATATCACCTCTCTTTAAACGCTTTAGTACACATACCAACAATATCATAACGAGTGCAAAAAGGCTAGCGGTATTTGAAACTTTACCTCCGTAAATTGTGACATTTCCGCAAGCGTTGGCTTCTTCCATTACTCACGGAACTTTATGACTTCTTGAATACTACCCGAAAAGGAAAAGCCGCCGTCTGTGACAGCGACTTTTCTTGCATAGTATTAACAGTATATAAGCTCACTCGAAACGATTTTCATAGCAACACTGCGGATGTTGTTCATCCTCTGTACCCACAGCATTTGATTTTCCTCTTTGATGGTTTCCGTTACGCCCTCTTTTCGGAAAGCTGCTTTACCAGCCGAGAAAACAATGCTTCTGCCTGCTCGTTGAGGTCTGCAACTTTTGGAACCACTGTCGCAAGGTCATTAAATCCAACAAGCACCTTATTATGGGAACAGTATGGACAACCAGAACCATTGATACTCCTGCTCTTAACCGATGCTGTCCATTCATGCCCCAGTCGGCACTTCCAGATGACTTTCTTATGAGAACCTACGGTTACCTCTGTCGGTTTGATTTCATTCTTCTTGGACCACTCAACTATCAATTCCGGATGCACTACTGATAAACTGTTACTCATATCAAAACCTCCACTTCCTCTGTGCTTAAAGTATATGAAGTTTCGGCTTTTTCTTGTAGTTTGCGAATATCAGTAAAAATAAAAAAGCCCATTAAGAAAAGGTTTCTCCTCTCTCAAAGGGCAATATACAACCAATTACTCATCATCTATATCTAATCGCTGATTTATTTCTTTTACCAATTCTTTAGGGTCTTCCGTTCGTAATCTTTTTGCAAACTCAATCATTATTTCCTGTTCATCCTTGCTCATTTGCTCAAACATATCTGCCATCTCTTTTTCTCTCTGTGTCAATCGCATATACATTTCTTGTTCCTCCAATTTTAAGCTCATACAATATCGTATCGTCAGGAACATCTTAACTGTTATCCCTCTTCTGTGTAAACATCGGTTTATAACGAAAAAAAGGGCAATTCCGCAATGGAACTGCTTATTAGTCACGACAAAAACTTAGCAACTCATTTTGCGGATAGGAGTGTACATTTGTCATGAAATACAAAGATTTAACACATATAACAAATTTTACAAAAGAACAA
>ERZ1034980.864-NODE-864-length-19627-cov-5.045218_pt1 | contig 19627 bp, 19 predicted proteins | sample MGYA00520622_ERZ1034980 | MGnify/ENA primary metagenome ERZ1034980 (study PRJEB33766, sample SAMN09781791) | gut metagenome | biome: gut microbiome | host: Homo sapiens | place: Madagascar | study: EMG produced TPA metagenomics assembly of the PRJNA485056 data set...
TGTATTTGGGTGCCTGCGAGGGGTGCGATCCGCAGCTCAAGCAGGCCGTGCGCGAACTGGGCACCTGGATTGGCACCTCCGGGAACTCCCTGGTGTATGGCGGGTCCAAGACGGGCCTCATGGGCGAGCTTGCCTTGGCGGCGCTTGAGGCGGGTGCCAAGGTTACGGGCGTAGAACCGCAATTCTTTGTCGATTCTGTCTTGCAGCTGGAGGGCCTCACTCGTCTGATCGTCACGCCCGATATTGCCGAGCGCAAGGCAAAGATGATCGAGCTGGGCGAGGCCTTTGTGGCGTTTCCCGGCGGTACGGGCACGCTTGAGGAAATCTCTCAGATCATGAGCATGATCGGTCTGGGGCAGCTCGATGCGCCGTGCGTTTTCTACAACCTTAACGGCTATTACAACCCTATGGCAGAGCAGCTCGACCGCATGCTGGCGTGCGATTTGACCTCACCCGAGCGCCTGCAGGGCATCTCGTTTGCTCGCAACCTGGACGAGCTTGTCGCTTGCCTGCAGGCGTAACGCGCAAGCGGGGCTAGCTGTTGATTGAGACGCGATGGGCGCATGCCCGTCGCGTTTTTTATGCTGTGGTGTTGCGACGCGTTGGCTAGGCGCACCAATCGATGGGGACGGCACCGTGCTGGGCGAGCAGCTCGTTGGTGCGCGAGAAAGGCCGCGAGCCCATGAAGGCGGGAAGGTCGCCCGCGGCGCGCGTGGCAGAAAGCGGCGAAGGGTGCGTGGAGGCAAGGAAGAACTTGTTTGCGCTTGTGCCCGTGGCCTTGCGTGCCGCCTCGACCATATCGATGGCGTGGCGTCCCCAGGTGAGGAATACGACTGGCTGATCAAGCTGTAGACAGAGCCGTACAATCGCATCGGTGAGGATCTTCCATCCCAGCTTGGCATGGGAGTTTGCCGCATGTTCGCGCACCGTGAGCGTGGTGTTGAGCAAAAGGACGCCCTGCTGCGCCCAAGAGGTCAGGTCGCCGCTGGTGGGCGCTGCGCACCCAAGGTCCGCGGCCATCTCCTTATAGATGTTTCGCAGGCTTGGAGGCAGCTTTTGTCCTTTGGGGACCGAGAACGAGAGGCCCATGGCCTGGCCGGGCCCGTGATAGGGGTCCTGGCCTAAAATCACAACGCGTACATTTGCGGGCGCGGTGAGCGCGAGCGCATTGAGGATGTTATCTTGCGCGGGATAGATGGTCTCGGTTTGGCGCATGGTGTTGACGTGTTCCAGGAGACGTTGCGTTTGGGATACTACGTCTTCGGGCAGCTGTTCGAACCATTCGTCAATATGTGTGCGCTCGGTCATGAGGCCCCTTTAGGCAGATGGAGGATAAAAGCTACGGATGATTTTGTCCCAGTTTGGATGGCGAGGTCAAGGAGCTTGGTGGCACGAGGGCATGATGTGCCACAATGGGGTTTAGGTTTTGTTGACGATGGAATGGAATGAGCATGCTACGTTGCCCTGTATGCGGACAAGAGCTTCAGGCGGACAATCGCGGTGCGACGTGTCCTTTGGGGCACCGCTTTGACCGTGCGCGCGAGGGTTACCTCAATTTATTGCGTTCCAATAAAAGCGGTGACTCCATGGGCGACCCCAAGAGTCAGGCGCGCAGCAGGCGCGATTTTCTAAACCAGGATTATTATGCCCCCTTGCGCGACGCGTTGGTGGACATCGTGCGCGAGCAGGTCTCTGCTCGTTCGAGCCAGAAGCCCTTGGCGCTGCTCGATATTTGCTGCGGCGAGGGCTACTACACTTCCGCTATGGGCTCGGTCGAAGGCGTTGACGCCTACGGTTTTGATCTGGGCAAAGAGATGGTGCGTTTGGCCGCCAAGCGCGGCGGCGCCACGTATTTTGTCGCCAACATGCGTGCTATCCCCGTGGCCGATGGATCGATCGATGTGGCGACACACTTGTTTGCTCCCTTTAACGAACGTGAATTCGCGCGTGTGCTCAAGCCGGGCGCCTCGCTCTATACGGTTATTCCTGGCGCGCGTCATCTTTGGGGCCTTAAAGAGGTGCTCTACGATACCCCTTACGTAAACGACGAGAAGTTGCCGCAGACAACGGAGCTCGAGCTGGTCTCGACCCGTAAGGTCGCGGCGCAGATCACGCTCGCCGCCCCGGCCGATATCGAGGCGGTATTCCAAATGACGCCGTATTACTACCGCACCCGCCGCGAAGACCGCGAGCGCCTAGCGAACCTCGAGCAGCTCCAAACGCCCATCGAGTTTCTCATCGCCCAATACCACCGCCCCATGTGACAAAAAGTCGACAGGTTTATTTTGTCACATTCGACCGTTGGGAGGCGTAAATGAACCGTTCACAGGAAGAAGCACGCGCGGCGGGGCTGCAGCTTGTCCAAACGCCGGAAGGCTTGGCCCTCACCGACGGGGCCATGCAGCTTATTGCCGATTTTACGCACATGATTCCTCGTCTTAAGCAAGGGGCCCTGCAGCGTGAGCTGCTGGTTCGTGCTGCGCGTGCTCGCGGTGTGGAACATCCGGTTGCCTTTGACGCGACGGCAGGATTTGGTGAGGATTCGCTGCTCTTGGCTGCGGCGGGCTATACCGTCGAGATGTTTGAGTGCAACCCGGTTATCAGTGCGCTGCTGGCCGATGCTCTGGAGCGCGCGGCGAGCGATCCGCGTTTGAGCGAGGCAGCCGCCCGCATGCACCTCCATGCGGGGGATAGCATTGCAGGCATGGCGGAGCTTGTGGCGGCGGGCACCGTTCCGTACGCGGTCTATTTGGACCCGATGTTTCCCGGGCGCACCAAGAGCGCTTCGGTTAAGAAAAAATTCCAGTTGCTGCATCACTTGGAGCAGCCCTGTGCGGATGAGGCCGCGCTTCTTGCCGCGGCGCGAGCAACGGGCGCGCGCAAAATCGTGATCAAGCGCCCCGTAAAGGGACCGCTTCTTGCAGATGCCAAACCGAGTGCTCAGTTCAAAGGCAAGGCCGTTCGCTACGACGTCCTCGCCTTTTAGAGGTGCCGGCGCTCGGCCGCGCCCGCGTTATCGCTGCGGATGAGACGTGAGGTGCCAACCTCCGCACCAGGAGCATTTGTAGCAAGCAAGGCCGCCGCGTCCATGGGCGGCACAGGCGGCAATGGCGTCTTGGGCTTCGAGCCGGCTGTTGTAGCGCGTCTTGCGCTCGCAGGACTTGTAGCGCAGGGCTTCTTCATGTTTTGCATGCATGCGGTCGCGGCGTTTGTCCTCGGCGGCAAAGAGACTGTCGGACACGCCCACGCCCTCGTTGCCAAGGTCTGCCAAAAAGGCCATCTTTTGCTTTTCGCGTGCCGAACGCTTTTTGCTGCCCATCGTAAAATCCTTGCGTTGCCGGGGTTGCTTGGGGTCATTATCGCGCATCTTTGAGTACGATAGGGGGCGTTTGCAATTGTTTGGGAGCGTGGGCGCAACGCCGCATATCCCGTGGGGCACATTGGGAGAGCTATGAAGATCCGCAAAACCACCGAGGCCGATCTGCCGCAGGTCATGGCAACGTTCGATGCTGCGCGGGCCTTTATGCGCGCTCACGGCAATAAAACGCAGTGGCCAAAGGGCAGCCCCTCGGAAGACAAGGTGCGCGCTGATATCGCACGCGGCAACAGCTACGTATGCGTGGAAGATAATGCCGTGGTGGGAACGTTTGCCTTTATAGCCGGACCCGATGCCACCTATGCTCATATCGAAGACGGCGCATGGAGCTTCGACGCACCGTATCATGTGATCCATCGCGTGGCCTCAAACGGTAAGACACATGGTGTTGCCAAGGCCTGCTTTGAGTTTTGCCAGCAACGCGCCGATGCCCTGCGTATCGATACGCATGAAGATAATATCCCCATGCAAAATGCGATTCGCAAGTATGGCTTTGCGAGAGCGGGGGTTATTTACGTTTCCGATGGAACGCCACGTATTGCATTTGATTGGCAAAAGAGCACTAGGCCGCAGCGCTACATTCCGGGGAAGTCCGTCTGGCGTAGTGCCTCATAGAGGACGATGGCGGCGGAATTGGAGAGATTGAGCGCGCTAATGCGATAGCTTGTGGGGTCGATAAAATTGCCGCAGATGTCCTGCTGCAAAATCGCCTCATGATCGGGTTCGCTGTGTCCAAGCGCTTGCTCGTGTGCCTCCCAGGCTTCGGCATTGGCAAGCGACGCTTCGTCGGGGAGCATGGGGATGCGCTCACAGCGTTCGGGCGAACAAGCCAGCAGTTCCTCGGGAATGCCGTTGCTTTCGCTACCAAATACCAGGTAATCGCCATCGCGGTAGCTGCTTTGGGCATACGTGCGGCGTGCCTTTTTGGTCAAGAGGTGCAGGCGCTCATCATCGCGAGCGAGCTCGTTTTGACGCAAGAAGTCTTCCCAGCTCTCATAGGTGCGCACGTCGAGGTTTTCCCAATAGCCAAGGCCCGCGCGGTGCACGGTCTTATGGTCGAGCGAGAAGCCCAAGGGGCCAATTAAATGGAGGCGTGCTCCGGTGACAACGCAGGTTCGTCCGATGTTGCCGGTATTCGCCGGAATTTCCGGTTGGTATAAAACCACGTTGAACATGAGTCTCCTTTGCATGCGGGCCATATGAGCGAAAACCATCATACGGCTTTGGACGTAGCTTGCAAAAGGCGCCGCGCGCAAAGGGATCATCTCCCATGCGGTATGATTCTGCAGATAACTACCAGGCGGGTGCCAATGTCGTTGTCTCCAATCCCGGCGTCTTGTATAAATCGCGGGCGGAGGATGGGGACGACGTCGATGTCCTCAAAATGGCGGGCGAGCTTGCGGTCGTCTCGCAATGGGGATACAACCGCAGCCACTTTATCGCCGATGAAGATTATTGCAATCGCCAATAGGGTTGCGACGGCGTGCCTTGACAGGCTGTCGTTACGGGGGAGAACCGATGAAATACACCGTTATCGCTGTAGGCAAACTTAAAGAGCGTTTTTGGAAGGATGCTTGTGCCGAGTATCTCAAGCGTTTGAGCGGCTATGCCAAGGTTGAGGTGCGCGAGGTTGCCGATATCGACCCTGCGCGTGCCGGCGGCGTCGATGCTTCGCGCAATCGCGAGGGGGCGTCGATCCTCTCTTCGATTCCCGATCGCGCGCATGTGATCCTTCTTGCCATCGAGGGTAAGGAGCGCTCGAGCGAGGAGTTCTCCCAACGCCTCGATCAGCTTGCGTTGGGCGGCAACAGCGACATCGTCTTTATCATCGGTGGCTCCGACGGTGTGTCGGATGCCGTGCGAGCCCGCGCGAACGAGACGCTCTCCTTTGGCCGCATCACCATGCCGCATAACCTGGCACGCGTGGTGCTGCTAGAGCAAGTCTACCGCGCCATCAAAATCAGCCGCGGCGAGCCGTACCACAAGTAGCTGGGCTGCCGGGAGGCTGGCTGCGTCATCGCAGCCCAGTGCGTCAATGAGCTGAGCCTACCCCTCTCTGCGCGCCGCGCCGGTTGCGGTCAGACTTTGACCCAAGAGCTACCTTGTACTGCGATGTCGCTACAGCTCGAGCACTTGCGCTGTAAGAGCCTGAGCGTCGTTCGCATCATGCGTGGCGAAAACGACGATACGCCCGGCGCCATGCCGTTTCACAAACGCGAGCGCACAAGAATGCGCCTGCGCGTCGAGTCCGCCAAACGGCTCGTCTAGCAGCACGAGCTCGCCTGGAGCGGCAAAGGCGCGTGCCAATTCGACGCGGCGCCTCTGCCCGCCCGAAAGCTCGCGCACGGGGCGGGAGAGCGCATCTTTTGGCAGTAGCTCACATGTGAGGTCGCGCGCGTCTTTGCGCGTCACGCCCGGGCGCGCAAAGAGCAGAATATTGTCGATGGCATCAAGGTCTTCGACAAGGCGCGTATCTTGGAACATCATCGAACGTCCCCGGGCGGCGTTCTCAAGAGCACCGCCGAGCGGCTTTTGCAGGCGCGCCATGGTGCGCAAGAGGGTTGTCTTGCCTGTGCCCGAGGGGGCTTGAAGACAAAGACAAGAAGACGGGCCGAGTGAGAAGCCGAGGGGCTCACACAACGGCTCAGCGCCATATCCAATCAAGAGTCCTTGAGCGCGCAGGGAGGCGTCGGAGTTTCCGTGTCCGCTTTCCATAAGGTCGCGCGGAGCCCTTAGGGCAAGCTTCGCCGCACGAGGCCAAGTACCGCGAAGAAGCGCCATCGCGCCATGCTCAAATAACCAAGACAGGCAAATCACGCAAAACGTCCAGGCAAAAAGGTCGGGCGTTTCGAGCAGCAGTTTTGCCTGGTAGATTCTCTCGCCAAGGGAACCCGCGGGAACACCGATAAGCTCGGCGGCGATTCCCGCTTTCCAACTCATGCCCAAGACGGTGCTGCTGGCGGCCTGCAGGTAGGGAAGGACCGCAGGCCATATGAGCGCGAAGAAGCGCCTTCGCCCACGCGCGCCAAAGATTTCAAAGAGGTCGCGTTGGCCTACATCCATGTTGTCGAGCCCTGTGCACAAAGCAAAGTAGATGGCGGGCACAACCAGAAGCAATACCGTGATGATGCTGACGTTTGCCGCGCCGGTCCAGATAAGCAAGATGACGACGATGCAAGCGACCGGCGTGCTCTTGATGGCCAAAAGTGCCGGCTGCAGCAGAATGCGCACCGTACTCGTATGCCAAGATGCGGCGGCAAGGGCGCCGGCAATGATGTATCCAAGCAAAACGCCCGCCACGATGCGTAACGTGGAAAACCAGATGCTGTTCCAAAACGTTTGCGTGCTTGACAGGCGGCAAAGGGCAAGCAGGGCGTCGAGCGGTCCGCAGAGCAAAATGCCGCTGCTGTCCAGCATGCTTGCCACCTGCCACACGACAAGCCAAAAGGCGACGGGCGCGCAGCGGGTGAGGGCGTGCACGCCCGTCGTCTTTTTATCGATCGGTGGGTTTTTATCCATGGGACAGCTCACTGCGTCTAAGGGGGCGGGGCGCGTCTTACGCCTGATAGTAGAAATCGTCTGTAGGAAGAGAGCCGCCTACAGACGAGGCGTCGGCTTGATAGAGCACCTCGAGGTAGCCGGCGAGCGCCTGCTTGAGCTTCTTGCCGGTAAGGCACACCAGGTGGCAAGCGGGAATTGCCTTCTTCGCTACTGCTTCGGACTCAAGGATGCCCTGCTCTACAACGAGTTTTGCAGCCTTCTCGGGATGCTTGTTGACGTACTCCACGCTTGCCGATTGACCCTTGAGAAATTCCTCGACCGCACGGGGGTGCTCTTCAAGAAACTCATTGCGCACGACGGTGACGCCGGTGACGAGCTCGCTGGTATCGCCGGATTGCTCGGCAGTCTCATTCCAGGCATCCGTGAGGTCGATGGGGGCGGCGAGGGCCTGATTTTTGGCGAGAGCTGCGGTGGCAAAGGGCTGCGGCAGCACGCCGATAGCCGTAGGGTCCGAGGCAAGAACGCTTACGACCTCGGTTGCCTCGCTTTTGAACTCGAGCTTGACGCTGCCGGCGATGCCCGCGGCGTCAAGCAGGTAATTCATCACGTATTCCGGCGTGGTTCCCTTGCCGGTGAGATAGACGGTCTTGCCTGCAAGGTCTTTGAGCGAGGCGATGGACGTGTCTGCCGTGACCACGCTAAGAACGCCGAGCGTATTGACGTTCAGGCAGGTGATGCCGCCTTTGGTCTTGTTGTACACAACCGATGCCGCGTTTGCGGGAATGAGCGCGATGTCGGTATCGCCTTTGATAAGGGAGGGGAGCACTTCGTCTGCAGCCGTGGAGAGGGTGAACGAATAGCTGTTGGCAAGGCCGCCGTCCTTGGACGCGGCCTGGTCCATAAAGTGTACGAGACCGATGGTGGTGGGACCCTTGAGCGAGGCGACGCGTACGCTGGTGGACGAGTTGCTCGCAGCCGATCCTGCTGTGGAACCTTTGGTACTGGCGGCAGTGCCCTTGGCTCCGCAACCGGTGAGCGCGATGCTCATGATGCCGAGCCCCGCTGCGGACAAAAAGCCGCGCCTGCTAATCATCATGCTACTGCCAAATGCGCTAGATTTCATTTCGAGCCCTTTCAAGATTTGATGCGAGGTGGGCATTTTTGCTTGCAGTGCCCCATGTTCAAGATATGTCTCTACAATGATATACATCTGCCTATCGTTCAAGAGGGGGACGATTATGAGCAATACGATGCGCGGGGTATACACAGGCCTCGCAAAGATTCGCCGTACCGTTTTTTCCGAGGTCGCACGCCTGGCGTACCAGGGAGGAACGGATGCCGAGGACAACGGCGAGGACGATGCCAACGACTACAGTTGGGTCGATGAGCTGCCGTACAAAATCATTCCGGGTGACGTGGCGGCGTACCGCGAGAGCGTCTTTTTGGAGCGCGCCGTCGTGGGCGAGCGCATCCGCTTGGCCATGGGCCTGCCGCTGCAGGGTGTAGACAAGCCCGCCAAGCTCTCCGATGGCGTGGCCGAGGCGGCAAAACCCGAGACGTACTATCAGCCACCGCTCATCAACGTTATCAAGTTTGCCTGCAATGCCTGCGAGGACAACGTCTATCGCGTGATGCCGAGCGCCTGCCAGGGTTGCTTGGCCCACCCGTGTCGCGAAATCTGTCCTAAGGGCGCCATCACCTTTAAGGACAAGAAGGCCTTCATCGATCACAGCAAATGCATCAAGTGCGGACGCTGTGCGCAGGTGTGCCCGTATCAGGCCATCCATCACCATGTACGCCCTTGTGCGGAGGCTTGCGGCATGAACGCGATTGGCTCCGATGAACACGGCCGCGCCCAGATCGATTACGACAAGTGCGTGAGCTGCGGGCAGTGCCTGGTTAACTGCCCCTTTGGTGCCATTGCCGATAAGAGCCAGATCTTCCAGGTGATTCAGGCCGTACGCGCCGGCGAAGAGGTTATCGCCGAGGTCGCGCCTGCCTTTGTGGGTCAGTTTGGCGGCAAAGGCAATGTCGATAAGCTGCGAGAGGCCTTCCGCGACTTGGGATTCTCGGGTATGGAAGAGGTCGCCTTGGGTGCGGACCTGTGCGCCGTGCAGGAGGCGCGTGACTTTTTGGACGAGGTCCCCGAGAAGATTCCGTTTATGGGCACGAGCTGCTGCCCCGCATGGTCGGTCATGGCAAAAAAGGAGTTCCCGGAGCATGCCGACTGCGTCTCCATGGCGCTGACCCCCATGACGTTGACAGCACGTCTGATTCGCAAGCAGCATCCCAACGCCAAGATTGTATTTGTGGGGCCGTGTGCCGCCAAGAAACTCGAGGCCATGCGCCGCAGCGTAAAGAGCGAGGTCGACTTCGTGCTCACATTCGAGGAGATGGCGGGCATGATGGATGCGAAGGGCATCGATTACACCAAGCTCGCAGGTGAGGGGTCGAGCGACTTTGACGTGGCGAGCACCGATGGCCGCGGCTTTGCCGTCTCGGGCGGTGTGGCCACAGCGGTTGCCAACGCGATTCATCGCGTGCATCCCGACCGCGAGGTGAAGGTTGCAAATGCCGAGGGCCTTTCCGAGTGCCGCAAGATGATGAAGATGGCCACGAAGGGTAAGTACGACGGCTATCTGCTTGAGGGTATGGCATGCCCGGGCGGATGCGTCGCAGGTGCAGGCACGCTCCAGGCCATCAACAAGACGACCGGCGCCGTGAAGATGTACGCAAAAAAGAGCCCCAATAAAAATGCCACGGATAACGAGTACATCGGCTACATTCCTGAGCTCGAGCGCCCAGGCGACGGTATTCACATCCATGCTGATGAAGCCGAGGCAATTGCCGTTCAAGAGACGTTTGAGGCCCAAAAACCCCAGGAGTAGCGTCTAGTTGCGTGCTATTGCGCTGAGTTTTGCCTGATAGATGATGTTGCGTCCCCGATGCCCTTGCGGTGTCGGGGACGTTTTCTTTTGAATCGTGAGATAGTTCTTGCACAACTGTATATAGCGTATATATACTGTACTTAACAGATATACACGGATAAGGATCGCCTATGGATATCATCATCTCCAATTCAAGCGGTAAACCCATCTATGAACAGATATCATCGCAAGTTAGAGCGCAAATTTTATCCGGTGCCCTCGAGGCGGGGGAACGGTTGCCCTCTATTCGCGCACTAGCCGATGGGCTGGGCATAAGCGTGATTACCACCAAGCGCGCCTATTCCGATCTTGAAGGCGAGGGCCTTGTTGAGACGGTGCAAGGCAAGGGCTGCTTTGTTTCCCAGCAGAACAAGGCATTGCTTCGCGAACGTCGTATGCGCCTCGTAGAAGATCTTATGGCACAAGCCACTGCGGAGGCGAGGGATATCGGCCTTACACGCGATCAACTTCATGACATGCTCGACCTTATGGTCCCTGAGGACCTTGAATAGAAAGGTACAAGGATGGAGAACCTGTTATCGATGCGCGGCGCGAGCCGGCGTATCAGCAACGACTTTGCCTTGCAAAATGTTGACCTTACCGTTAAGGAGAACGAAGTCGTGGGCTTTGTAGGCCCCAACGGCGCTGGCAAGACAACGATTATCAGGGCGGCTTTGGGCTTGGTTCGCCTTGATTCGGGCGACTTGAATCTCTTCGGGCAGCCCTTTGGCGCTAATGCAGATGGGGCTTTGCAGCGCGAGCTGCGTGCTCGCATTGGCGTGGTCATGGATACATGCCCGTTTCCAAGCGATCATACGGTGCGCCAGGCGGCAGCAAGTGTGTCTCCGGCATATCCGTGCTGGGATTGGAGGCGGTTTGAGACTCTGTGCGTTGCGCACGGCCTGAGTCTCAAGGCAAAGGTCAAGAGCCTTTCGCGCGGTATGGGAATGAAGCTTCAGCTTATCTGTGCTTTGTGCCACGGCGCTGACCTTCTGCTGCTCGATGAAGCGACGGCTGGGCTGGACCCGATTGCGCGAGATGGAATACTCGATGAGCTGCGCTCATTTGCAAGTGAAGACGGCCATGGTGTTCTTCTTTCGAGCCATATCACGAGTGACCTGGAGCGGATTACAGACCGTGTGGTGGCGATTGACGCGGGGCGCATCGTGTTCGATCTGCCGCGCGAGGAGATAACCGACGTCGCTGGTGTCGCGCGCTGTACGACGACTCAGGCCGACGAGGTCATGGCGTGTGTGGACGGAGCGCGGATGCGGCGTCGTGATTACAGCGTCGATGTGCTTGTGCCCGATCGCTTTGCCTTTACCGAAGCGTTTCCGGATGTAGCCTGCGATCGCGCAAGCATAGATGAGTATCTGCACTTCTACCTAGGGGAGGTAAACCGATGAAAGAGGCAATCCGTTGCGATATCGCTTGCGTTAAACCTTTTTTGCCCATGCTCATCTCGACTGTGGTTGTGATTGATGCTCTTTGGCTCTTTGCGGGCAATTCGTTCAATGCGGTGGGAGGGTCCGTTACGATGATGACGGTGCTCATGTCTTTCTCGCTTGCGGGATACGATGGCCAGTCTGGATGGGCACGCTTCCGTGCGACGCTGCCCATCTCTCGTCGAAGCCTCATTGCTGGACGATATGCGGTAGTGCTGGGATTTGGGCTTTGCGCGATTGCTCTATGCGTTCCTTTGTCAATCGCGGTTGACGCCATCGCCTTCAATCCCGTTGCATTCGAGCAGGCCACACCGCTTCTCTATGCGGGTATTGCATCTCTTGCGATAGCGCTTTTGCTCTGTTCGTTCGTCATGCCGCTGGCTATACGCTTTGGAACGGCGCGCGCTATGCGTTTCTTCGCTCTGTACCTCGGCGCTGCCGCCGCGGTAGTGGTCACGCTGCTTAAGCGCCTGCTGCCCCCTGGCGCTGTGTCCGCTTTTGTCGGGTCGATTGAGGCAAACCTCCTGCTTGCGGCTGTGGCCTCTATTGTCGTGGCGCTTGTCCTATATGGCGTGAGCTGTATGATCTGCATTCGCATCTACTGTGGGCGCGACCTGTAGAGTATATGGCGTCGATCGCTTCGGGGTACGGTTCATGCCTCAGCCGCCCGGGCGTCGCGTGCGATGTCGGGCGGCTTTCTATTCTGCCGCTGCTCCCCGATATCTATGCAGTGTCGGGGGAGGCCTTTCTATATCTGATATCGAACCGAAAAAAGGCTCCCGCGCTTATGCACGGGAGCCTTTTGCATGAAGATGCGCTGGTGTAGGCAGCGAGTCTTACATGTGATCGTGGCAGGTACGAGCGATAACGTCGAGCTGCTGCTCACGGGTAAGGTCGATGAACTTAACAGCGTAGCCGGAGACGCGGATGGTGAAGTTGGCGTACTCAGGCTTCTCGGGATGCTCCATGGCGTCCTTGAGCTTCTCGACGCCAAAGACGTTGACGTTGAGGTGGTGAGCGCCGTTGGCGAAGTAGCCGTCCATGACGTTCACTAGGTTGGTCACGCGCTGCTCGTCATCGTTGCCCAGAGCAGACGGGTTGATGGTCTGCGTGTTGGAGATGCCGTCCAGAGCGTACTCGTAGGGGAGCTTGGCCACGGAGTTGAGGGAAGCAAGCAGGCCGTTCTGCTCAGCGCCGTAAGCGGGGTTAGCACCCGGGGCAAACGGGGTGAATGCCTTGCGGCCGTCCGGGGTACCACCGGTAGCCTTGCCGTACACCACGTTGGAGGTGATGGTAAGGATGGAGGTGGTGGGCTCGGAGTTGCGATAGGTGTGATGCTTGGCGATCTTCTTCATGAAGGTCTTCAGCAGCCACACAGCGATGTCGTCGGCGCGCTCGTCGTCGTTACCGTACTTGGGGAAGTCGCCCTCGACCTCGTAGTCAACAACAACGCCCTGCTCGTCACGGACGGTCTTGACCTTGGCGTACTTGATAGCGCTGATGGAGTCGACCACGTGAGAGAAGCCGGCGATGCCGGTGGCGAAGGTACGACGCACGTTGGTGTCGATGAGAGCCATCTCGGCGGCCTCATAGTAGTACTTGTCGTGCATGTACTGGATGAGGTTCAGGATGTTGACGTACAGGTCGGCCAGCCAGTCCATCATCAGATCGAACTTGTGCATGACCTCGTCGTACTCGAGGTACTCGCTCGTGATAGGAGCGTACTCGGGGCCAACCTGCATGTGGTTGCCCTTCTTGTCCATGAACTTCTCGTCCTTACCACCGTTGATGGCGTAGTTGAGAGCCTTGGCGAGGTTGGCACGAGCGCCAAAGAACTGCATCTCCTTGCCGGTCTCGGTAGCAGACACGCAGCAGCAGATGCTGTAGTCGTCGCCCCAGACCGGACGCATGACGTCGTCGTTCTCGTACTGGATGGAAGAGGTGGTGACGGAAATCTTGGCAGCATACTTGCGGAAGTTCTCGGGCAGACGCTTGCTGTAGAGAACCGTCAGGTTGGGCTCGGGAGCCGGACCCATGTTCTCCAGGGTGTGCAGGAAGCGGTAGTCGTTCTTGGTCACCATGTGACGGCCGTCCTGGCCAAGGCCGGCGACCTCGAGCGTAGCCCAGACGGGGTCGCCGGAGAAGAGAGCCTGATAGGACGGAATACGAGCGAACTTGACAATGCGCAGCTTGAGCACCAGGTGGTCGATGAGCTCCTGAGCCTCGGCCTCGGTGATCTTACCGGCGGCAAGATCACGCTGGATGTAGATGTCCAGGAAGGTGGAAACGCGGCCCACGGACATGGCGGCGCCGTTCTGGGTCTTGATGGCAGCCAGGTAGCCAAAGTACAGCCACTGGACGGCTTCCTTGGCGTTGGTGGCCGGCTGGGAGATGTCGTAACCGTAAGCAGCGGCCATCTCCTTCATGCCCTTGAGGGCACGGATCTGCTCAGCGATCTCCTCGCGGGCACGCACGACGTCGTCGGTCATGGTGCGGCCGCCGCAGTTGAGCAGGTCCTCCTGCTTGCCGGCGATCAGGCGATCGATACCGTAGAGAGCGACACGACGGTAGTCGCCGACGATGCGGCCACGGCCATAGGTGTCAGGCAGACCGGTGATGACGTGGGAGTGACGAGCGGCGCGCATCTCGGGGGTGTACGCATCGAAGACGCCCTGGTTGTGGGTCTTGCGATACTCGTTGAAGATCTGATTGTACTTTTCGTTGACATGGAAGCCGTAGTTCTCGGCAGCCTGCTGGGCCATCTTGATGCCGCCATAGGGCATGAAGGCGCGCTTGAGCGGCTTGTCGGTCTGCAGACCCACAACCTGCTCCAAATCCTTCATCTCGGGATCGATGTAGCCAGCGCCATAGGCGGTCAGGCCAGAGACGATCTCGGTCTCGCACTCGAGGACGCCGTTGTTGGCGCGCTCGGCTGCCTGAAGCTCCTGGACCTTGCCCCAGAGCTTGTCGGTCGCGTCGGTCGGACCGGCCAGGAAGGAGTCATCGCCATCATAGGCGGTGTAGTTGCGCTGGATGAAGTCGCGGACGTTGATGTCGTCCACCCAGTGACCTCCGGTAAAGCCATTCCACTCGTCGCGTAGTGCCATGTATGCCTCCTTGCATTCTCGTGCCGATCCCTGTTCGGCACGTTGATTACCTACATCTCGCCCCGTAGAATCCTTTGCGCACGCTCGGTGCGCTCGGGCGTCGGGGGGTCGACGTCACGAAGTTTGTAAGGGATGTTCAGCTCATCCCACTTGAAGATGCCCAGCGTGTGGTAGGGCAGAACCTCGACGCGTTTGACGCAATCGCCCAGCTCGGCGATAAAGTCGCGTGTGCGATACAGGTACTCGTCGACATCGGTGATGCCGGGAACGAGCACGTGGCGAATCCAGAGCGGCTGACCGATCTGGCTCAAGTAGCGCAGGCAGTCGAGGATATTGGCGTTGTCGCGCCCGGTGAGCTTTTTGTGCTCCTCGGGGTCGATGTGCTTGATGTCTGCCATCACCAGGTCGCACACGTCCATCAGCTTGGTAAACGTGCCGAAGTACGGCTCGTTGCGCGTGAAGGGTGCAAGCGAGGTGTCGAGGCAGGTGTTGATGCCGCGGGCTTTTGCTTTGGTGAAAAGATCGAGCACGAACTCGGTTTGAAGCAGAGCCTCGCCGCCCGAGACGGTGATGCCGCCCTCAGGACCCCAGTAGCTACGGTAGCGCTCGGCTCGATCGAGAAGCTCGTCGGCTTCGATCATCTCGGCGCCTTCTGCCGCCCAAGTGTCGGGGTTGTGGCAATAGCTGCAACGCATAGGGCAGCCCTTGAGGAAAATGATAAAGCGCACGCCGGGGCCGTCGGCCGAGCCAAATGATTCCGTGGAATGGACACGTCCCTGCATCGTCGCTCCTCTCGTCACGTCGGTGCCGCAGCGGGTTTCGCTTTTGAACCCGTGCAAAGCATGCGTCAGTACAAGGGCAATGTACTGTGTCCCGCGGGGGCGTTCCTTGATTAGAGTCAAGTAACGAGAAAAAATCAGGAAATTTTAAAGCGTCGGAAAGGAGGCGTGGAGATTCGTTAGAGAAATGACCGTATGAACAATGTTCACAGGTAGATGGCGGTGTTTGGCGGGTGCTTTCGGGCGACGCCACCGGGATGGTGCAGTGACGAAACGGGCGAAAGCGCGCTTCCAGATGAATACGTGGCGGGCAGATGGCCTTCGCATGTGCCCACGGGCAGTGCGCATGCCGGGAAGATCGCTAATCCTCGTGATGTGCGACCTCGGTAAGACCGTCGCGATCGAGCACGAGCAGCTTGCCTCGGCCCACGCGTTTGACAAGGCCTTCGCGGACAAACTGCGCCACGTGGCGCGAGACGGTTTCGGGACGCAGGCCTACGGAGTTGGCGATATCTTCGAGACGCATGTTGATTTCGGGGCCTACGCAGCTGTGGTCGCGCAGCAGCAGGTACTCGGCAAGACGGCGACGCGGGTTGCGGATACCCAGCATCATGGTCTTTTCTTCCGCGCGATCGAGCTCGGTGCATACCATGCGAATCAAGCCGAGCGCCACGCTGGGGTGATTGGCAAGCATGGTCTCGAAGTCGGCGCGATGAATACGGCACAGCTGTACGCGCGTGAGGCATTCAACGGAATAGTGGTAGATATGGTCTTTGAGGAACATGCCATACCAGAGAGCCTGGCCGTCATGCAGCACGTCGAGAACGTATTCCTTGCCGCCTGGGGTGGTTCGATAGGTCTTGATGCGCCCCGAGCGCACGACGATGATCGACTCGATGGGGTCGCCTTCATGCACGATTATGGACCCGCTTTCATGTGTCGAGTGGCGCGAACAGGCAAGCAGCTCGCGCTTGGCATCGGCGGGAAGGTCGGCAAACAGGCGGATGTTTTCCATGCACGATGACCCTGCGCGCGAGAAGGCGCAGTTATGGCCCGCGCCGGCGCAAACTCGCCCGGTTTGGTTCATGCTCAGCTTGTCATCCATATGCGCATCTCCGATTGCGCGCAGTAATACGTTGGGGTTTATTGTCACACAAAAGGCGTGTCGGCGGTATGGTGCGCGCGGCGGGGCTGGTGCGCACGCGGCAGGGCTGACGCATGCCGGTGCGGCTCTATCGACGTTTTCACGCTGCCAAATGGAGCAAAAAATCCCATTTAGGGCGTCGATGGTACCGACTAAACGGGACTTTCTGCTTCATTTGGAAACCGTACGCTGACGATTCGTTCTGTCATGCGTCAACGTCCGTGTTTACGCTGCGGTGTGCGACAATGAGCGGCATGTGAAACGGCGGCGACGGCCGCAGGCGACTGTCGGGGCGTGGTGGCGGGCGAGTGCCGTGGGCGATGGACGTGGCGACAGCCGCGGGCGCTCAGTATCGGCTTCGACGCGCGGCCTTCGCGGCAACATGGCCGCAACGGAATCTGGATTGCGAGGGGAAATGCATGAAGCAGGCAGTTATCGGCATCTTGGCACACGTGGATGCAGGTAAGACCACACTTGCCGAGGCAATGCTCTTCGACGCGGGGCAAATCCGCACCCGCGGACGCGTCGATAACGGCGACTCGCACCTGGATACCGATGCAATCGAGCGCGAGCGCGGCATCACCATCTTCTCCTCGCAGGCAGTGATCGAGCGTGGGGATACACGCTTCATGCTCGTTGACGCTCCGGGGCATGTCGATTTTTCTGCCGAGGCGGAACGAACGCTCCAGGCGCTCGACTACGCGATTTTGGTCGTTGGCGCCAACGATGGCATCCAGGGACACACCGAGACGCTGTGGCGCCTGCTCGACCGCTATAACATCCCTGCGTTCATCTTCGTCAACAAGATGGATTTGGAGAACTCCGGGCGTGAGGCGATCGCTGCCGAGCTGCAACGTCGTTTGGGTGAGGGCTGTTTAGATGCCGAGGAGCTTTTGTCGGAAGGCCCTGCGCAAGAGGACGTCGCCGCGCTTGACGATGGGGCTCTCGAAGAATATCTGGGCGAGGGATTGCTCTCACTGCCGACGCTTTGCCGTCTGGTGCGCGGGCGCGCCCTCTTTCCGTGCTTTTACGGATCGGCTCTCAAGGACCAGGGCGTGGCCGAGCTGTTGGATGGTATGGGCAAGCTTATCGAGGAGCGTGTCTGGCCTGACGATTTTGCCGCGCGCGTGTACCGAGTGAGCCATGGTGACCACGGGGAGCGCCTTGCCTGGCTCAAGGTAACTGGCGGTGTTCTCCGTGCAAAACAGCTGGTAGAGGGGATTGCCGCGAGCGAGGCATGGCGCGACAAGATAGATCAGGTGCGCATCTACAACGGTTCGAGGTTCGAGCTAGCGCAGGAAGTTCCCGCGGGCGGCATCTGCGCCGTCACTGGTCTTTCCCATGTGCGGCCGGGCGATGCTTTGGGCGCGGAGCCTGCGGGAATCTCGCCGATGATCGCGCCGGTTCTCACCTATACCGTGCTTCCCGGCGAGCAAGACGTCCATGCCGTCTATGCCGCGCTTTCCGAGTTGGCGGACGAGGACCCCATGCTCGGCGTGAACTGGAATACCCATCTGGAGCAAATCCATCTGCAGCTTATGGGAGCGGTGCAGCTGGAGGTGGTCGAGCGTTTGCTTGCCGACCGCTTTGGCCTCGCGGTCAGCTTTGCGCCGGGCGGCATTCTCTATAAAGAGACGATTGCCCAGGCGGTTGAGGGCATGGGACACTTTGAGCCGCTGCGCCACTATGCCGAGGTGCACCTGCGCCTGGAACCGTTGCCGGCAGGATCAGGCGTGGAGTTTGGCACCGTGACCTCGACCGACGAGCTCGACCTTAACTGGCAGCGCTTGGCGCTCACCAACGCCATGGAGCGCGAGCATCTGGGCGTGCTCACGGGCTCGCCCATCACTGACATGCGCATCACGCTCACGGGTGGCCGCGCGCATGCCAAGCATACCGAGGGCGGGGACTTTCGCCAGGCTACATACCGTGCCATTCGCCAGGGACTGATGGAGGCACAGGCGATGGGCGCCGCCGTGCTGCTGGAGCCGTGGTATCGCTTTGAGCTCGACGTGCCAGGCGAGTGCGTGGGCCGTGCGCTTGCCGACCTTACGCGCATGGGTGCCGAATACGAACCTCCTGCGATGACGGGGGAGCGCGCGACCCTCAGCGGGCGCGTTCCGGCGTCTGAGGTGCAGGATTACGCACTTGACGTTGCTGCCTATACAAGCGGCCTCGGTCGCCTTTATCTGGAGCTTTCCGGCTACGCGCCATGTCATGACGCCGAGCGTGTGATTGAGCAGGCCGCCTACGAGCCTGAGGCCGACCTGTCCAACACGCCCGACTCGGTCTTTTGCTCCCATGGTGCTGGCTACACCGTCAAATGGAACGATGTTCCCGCTGCGGCACATGTACGCGTCGACTCTGCCACCTTCCGCCCCTGGCGCCCGGCAGACGCCGAGTTCTTTGGCCGCGCGTGATGAAGGGATACTCCCTCTACTGCATTGATAGATAGAAGGTCAAAACATGGTGATTCACACTGAGCGTCTGACGCTTCGTCCGTGGTGCGAGGCGGATGCGGCGAATCTGTTTGCATGCGCGAGCGACCCGGACGTGGGGCCGGCTGCAGGCTGGCCACCCCATCGAAGCATTGAGGAAAGCCGAGAGATCATCCGAACGGTTTTTTCGGCGCCTTACACCTTTGCCGTTTGCTTGGCCGGGACGGATGAGCCTATAGGAAGTATCGGTCTCATGCCGTCTCGCTGTGAGTCGAGCTGCCAGGGTGTTGGTCTCGAACTCGAAGCGGGCTATTGGATCGCCAAGCCCTTTTGGGGTCGAGGCTTCGCTCCAGAAGCCGTGCGCGCCATGCAGCACTATGCATTTGAAACGCTTGGCTGCAAGGCGCTTTGGTGCGGATACTATGAAGGCAATGACAAGTCACTGCGCGTTCAGCAAAAATGCGGCTTTTCGCCGCATCATGTCGAGCACGATGTGCCCTGCGAGCTTATGGACGATGTGCGCACTGAGTACTTTACGTATTTGACCTGCGACGATTGGCGCGGGCAGACAGAAGGGAAGCAGTGACGGTGTCGCAACAGCCAGATGCAATCGAGGTGCGCGGTGCACGCGTCCATAACCTGAAAGATATCGACATCGACATTCCGCTGGGGAAGCTTGTGGGCATCGCCGGTGTCTCGGGTTCGGGCAAGAGCTCGTTGGCGCTGGGCGTGCTCTATGCCGAAGGATCGCGCCGCTATCTGGAAGCGCTCAGCACCTATACGCGACGTCGCCTTACGCAGGCCGAACATGCGCAGGTGGACGAGGTGCTGCACGTGCCGGCGGCCTTGGCGCTGCACCAGCGCCCCAGCGTGCCAGGCGTGCGTTCGACCTTTGGCACCATGACCGAGC
>ERZ1034980.866-NODE-866-length-19602-cov-18.904077_pt1 | contig 19602 bp, 19 predicted proteins | sample MGYA00520622_ERZ1034980 | MGnify/ENA primary metagenome ERZ1034980 (study PRJEB33766, sample SAMN09781791) | gut metagenome | biome: gut microbiome | host: Homo sapiens | place: Madagascar | study: EMG produced TPA metagenomics assembly of the PRJNA485056 data...
ATTCATTGCTGAACTTGCTTTTGAAGATTAGTCGCTAACCGCAAATCGATTGGTCATAAGGTTGCTGGCATCAAAGAGAATCTTGTTTAAGAGGGCTTGGGTTTCTGCCTGAACAAAGTCACTCATAGCCTGATTTTCCGCCTCAAAGTCTACCGCACCGCCATTTTCCAAAAAATCATCCACACGGTTAATCATGGCATGTCCTTGCGCCATAGTCTTTTCGACATAGGCCTCAATGTCGCCGTCATGATGATGAAAATGAGGGTCCGCCAAACCTGCAATCAAGCGGTTCATCCAGTAGAAATTATCCGTCGAAACATCTGCTGTCGTGTTGGCAAAGTAGGCTGGAGTTGTTGACACCTGCGTGAAGAAAGGCACCATTGTCCCAAACGGCATAGAACCATAAGAAATCCACTGAATGCCTGTCGTTTCGTGTGGGCAATCTGGGCGGAGCTGCAAAATAGCCGTCTGGCTAGTACGATTGATACCGATGGTACGGAAAGTGCGCTGGCTGACGCTGTCACCTTCTGGTCCGTATGGGTCATAAATCGTGTCTTGATAATGATTGCTGAGGATGTACTTGACATCTTCAATGGTAATTTTGCGATAAGGTTTTTGGCACCATGGAATGAACATGCTACGTGGATCTTGCTCGATTTCTGGGTTCAAGAAGCGTTGAATAGCCCAGGCACGCGGAGTGTTGTAATGACGGTCTTTGTCACGTTGGCTACCAAAAGCATAACGCGGATTGAAATGCTCATTGAAATAAGTTAGATCAAGATGGTGCTTGTTGATAAAATCACGTAAATCAGCTGAGCACATATAATCATCAGGATTGTTAAATTCAAAATGGTCAATCCCCAACTGATTTGGATTAGTAACGTAAGCATCGTCTGGTACACGGCGGGCAATCCAGTGGTGACCACCGATGGTTTCTAGCCACCAGATTTCTTCTGTATCTGCAAAAGCAATGCCATTTGATTCATAGGTACCGTATTCTTCAAGAATAGCCCCCAAACGTTCAACACCTTCACGTGCTGTCTTGATATAAGGAAGAACCAAGGTCAGCATGTCTTCTTCACCGATACCTGAGGCAACAAGCGGGTCAGCTCCTAGCACACGCGCATTGGTCGTGATAGTTTCTGTCTCACTCATGGCGACGTTGACTTCGTTGATACCCGCTTCACCCCAGATGCCATCTGTCCCAAGAGCATCTGGAACTGATGTGTAACGCATTGGATTATCAGGCAAATCAATTTCAAAACTAGATAGGACTGATTTGTAGTGACGTGGTTGGTCATCTGGATTAACCATGATGAATTTTTTAGGGGTGAAATCCCCATTTTGTGAATCTTCGGTACGTGCTATGATGGTTGAGCCATCGTGAGAGGCCTTTTTACCGACTAGTATTGTTGTACAAGCCATTATTTTCTCCTTTGATATAAAATGTTCAGCTGTAATGCCAACCGAACTTTACAATTCGTCTGCAATTTTATTGATTTTGCGCAAGCGATGGTTAACCCCACTCTTAGTCAGCGGCGTTTCCAAGCTATCTGCAATTTGTTGGATGGAATAATCTGGATGAGCCACTCGAATCTGCGCCACCTGACGAAGGTCACTAGGGAGGGCGTCAAATCCAATGGTATCTATGATTTTAATGATATTATTGATAGTTTTCATGCTAGCGGTGATGGTCCTAGCAATATTTGCTGTCTCGACATTGTTGGCTCGGTTGACCTCATTACGGGTCTCGCGCATGATTTTGACTTCCTCAAATGCTTCTTTAGCCTTCATAGCCCCGATGACAATGAGAAAATCCATGATATCCTCAGCCTTTTGCAAATAGGTCACTGCTCCATTTTTATGCTCAATCACTTTGGCATCTAGCATGAATTTTTGCATGAGCTGCGCTAGCCCTTCCGCGTGGTCCAAATAGACAGAGAAGATTTCCAGCTGGTACTTACCAGATTCCGGATCGCGAATTGTTCCCGTTGCCAAAAAGGCGCCACGAAGATAAGATCGCCCCTGTTCATCATCCTCCAAGACACTCTGCTCAATCCCAATTTCAATCCCAAAGAAAGAATCCGCCAACTTTAAGTCAGACAAAATTGTCTCAACATCCTTGTCCATGAAAACAGTGTAGACACGATTCTTTTTGAGATTGGTCTTTTGATGATACTTGATTTCTGGCTGGATATCATAATTTGACTCCAGCAGATTGTAGATGTGACGTGCAATTTTAGCATTTTCAGTCGTGATTGAGAGTGTCAATCCCTGACTAGTCAGTCCGAGACTTCCTGACATTTTGATAATGGCAGCTAGTTCATCCTTGTCCACATCTGGCAGATTTAACAATTCTTCCTTGACGGTGACGGTGAAACTCATAGACGCTTACCTACCAAGTCCATCAATTCTTCAACCACTAGGTCACCGTGGTGAAAAGCTCCGCCCTTTTCCAAACGAAGGAAATTTGATGAAATCACGCGCTTGGCCTGCTTCATCAAACCTTTGAAATCGTGGTCAACCTGAACCAAATATTCATCAAAATCATTGGTTTCCATATATTCTTCCGGCACCTTCTCAATATTAACCAGCACCGTGTCAATGACATCCCGCCCCAAATGGCGGTTAAGCACCTCAACGTGGTCGGCATCCGTAAAATGCTCGGTCTCGCCACGCTGAGTCATAATATTACAAACATAAGCCACCTCCGCTTTTGTCTCCAAAAGCGCCTGCTTGATTTCTGGAATAACCAGATTAGGCAAAATAGAGGTGAAAAGCGAACCAGGTCCAAGCACAATCATGTCGCTGTTCATGATAGCATCTACCACACGACGGCTGGCTTTTGGCGTATCGTCATTATAAGTATTAGTCACAAAAACATGGTCAATCATTCCCTTATAATCAGCAATGTGACTCTCACCAACGACCTCATGACCATCTTTGAAGACTGCATGAAGCGTCAAGGCTTGTTCACTCGATGGATAGATTTTACCTGTGATATGGAAGAATTTGGTTAAAATCTGCATGGCATTGTAAGTTGAGCCCTGCATCTCTGAAATACCTGCAATGATAAGATTGCCAAGCGGATGTCCAGAAAAATCACCATCTCCTTCAGCAAAACGGTACTGGAAAATCTTTTCGTAGAACTTAGGCATGTCGCTCATTGCTACAAGTACATTACGAAGGTCACCAGGAGGTGTCAACTGCATGGCGCTACGCAATTCTCCCGAAGACCCGCCGTCATCGGCAACGGTGACCACGGCTGTAATATCGGCATCTTCCGAGCGAAGACTATTGAGGATAACGGGAATCCCGGTCCCGCCACCAATCACTGTAATTTTAGGCTTTCTCATGAGCGGTTCACCGTTTCCTTACGTCTATCTTTGTCGCGATGGCTTTCATTGACAACCCAGTCGCCCTTCAAGTCTTGGGCTAGGCGGTGGGCAAAGGCGGTGCTTCGATGTTGACCGCCGGTACACCCAACTGCGATGGTAAGCACTGCTTTTCCTTCCTTTTGATAGCCCGGTAAAATTGGTTTAAGCAAGTTAAGCAAGCTGTCATAGAAGGCTTGTGATTCGTCAAATTTCATGACAAAGTCATAAACCTCAGCATCCAAGCCTGTTTTTTCGCGAAGTTCTGGTTGGTAATATGGATTTGGCAAAAAGCGCACATCAAAAACCAAATCAGCATCTAAGGGCAAACCATATTTGAAGCCGAAACTCATGACCTCAATGCGGAAAGAGGCTTGATTTTGGTCACTTGAAAATTGTTCGGAAATGGTCTTGCGAAGCTGTCGTGGGGTTAATTCGGTAGTATCGACTACGTTTTGACTCATGCTTTTTAGGGGAGCCAATAATTCACGTTCTAAGCGAATCCCATCCATAACACGGCCGTCTGCTGCGAGGGGGTGACTACGTCTAGTTTCTTTGTAGCGTGAGACGAGTTCCCCATCCGTTGAATCCAAGAAGAGAATCTTAAAATCAATATTATCCTTGCCCTCAATACGGTCCAAGATAGAATTGATTTCGGTGAAAAATTGACGGCTACGCATATCAACCACAAGGGCAACACGGTTAGTTTCTCCTGCCTGCTCAACTAAGTCCAAAAACTTGGGCACAAGCGTTGGGGGCATATTATCAATCGTGAAATAGCCTAAATCTTCAAAAGACTGGATGGCTACTGTTTTTCCCGCACCACTCATACCAGTGACAATAACAAGTTTAATCGTTTCTTTTGCCATTATTGGTCTCCTTTTGTCGTTAATTTGGCTAGCGACTGGGCTAGCTCTTTATTTTGATGTTGAAGGTCTGCCACTTGTTTGGTCAATGAGACCAGCATTTCAGTTTGCAATTTTTGAATGTCTAACAGGTCTGACTGGTCTTGTTGAACCAAGTGGTCGATTTTGGTGTGCAATAGGCGTACTCCTTCTTCCGATTTTTTATTAACTTGATAATCATTCTTAGCTTGCAAGCGGTCATAATCTGACGCTCGATTCTGACTCATCATAATCAAGGGAGCCTGAATGGCAGCAATGGTTGACAGAGCCAGGTTCAGTAGAATAAATGGATAGGCATCAAAGGCGATTCCGAAGGGTTTGACCACATTGACAGCCATCCAAATAATCATCAAAGCAACGAAACTAATAATAAAAGTCCATGACCCACCAAAACGTGCCATTGCATCCGCAATACGTTGCCCAAAGGTGATTTTTTGATTCCATTCTTCCTGAACATCGACGGTTGCATACTGGGTATTTTTACTAATATCATAGACTGTCTCTCTGACATAGTCATTCTTCCTGTTAGCTTTAGCGATGATTTCTCTGAGAAAAATCAGTCGATAGGATGCCAAGTCATCATGATTGATAAACTGGTTCATCGTCCAATCGGGATGTGCTTTTAAAATAATTTCTCGAAGCCGAACATCCAACTCTGACAGGTACAATCCCTCATCACTAATTCTCTTTTGCTCACCATTAGTCTGCATACTAGACCTTCTTTCTGCCTTTTATTATACCAAAAATATGCCCACTTGTAAGGGCACACTGGTTCTAAAGATAGATGGGACTGACATCATTCTCCTCAAACACTAGGTTAGCAAGATATTGAAGTTAAAAAATAGGTTGGACACTTGGTCCAACCTTACTGTTTGATAGCAATTAGTCTTTGCCAAGATAGGCAATGACTTCAATTTCAACTTTGACATCTTTTGGTAAGCGAGCTACTTCAATGGCTGAACGCGCTGGGAAGTCTGCTTTAAAAGCTGTCGCATAAACTTCGTTAAAAGGAACAAAGTCATTCATATCACTGAGGAAACAAGTTGTTTTCACCACATGGTCAAAATCTGTACCTGCTTCTGCCAAAATAGCTGTGATGTTTTTCAAAACTTGTTCCGTTTGCTCTTGAATCGTTTCACCAATGACTTCACCTGTTGCTGGTGACAATGGTACTTGACCTGACGCAAATAAAAAATCACCAACAACCTTACCTTGCACATAAGGACCGATTGCTGCTGGGGCATTATCTGTATGAATTGTTTTTACCATAATAATCTTCTCCTTGATTGTAGTGCTATCATTATAACAGATTTTTCTGAAAATTTAAACAGTTTTTTCGTTAAAAATTGACAAAAGAGGTTTACAAGGATTCCTATCCATATTATAATAAGATTCGTGCATAATCGGGCTTAGCCCGGACTGGTTCGAAAACTTCCCAGAATAAAAAACTAAGTGACTGAAAATGACGCCGAATTTAGTTTGCCTAAATTCACTTTTTCGTGTGATCTTGGTTAGCCAAGGTCATTTTTTATTTCTTATTTTTGATACTTTCCTTAAGTAGTGCGAACGTGAGCAGCTCCCTACGGGATCTCATCACTAAACTTTGGCCCAAAGGTCTCAAAGTTCCCGTAATTAGTAAGAACTATGCCCTTACTAATTATTCCACTACGGCGAAAAGTATCTCGGCGGCTTGCTTCACTCGGGCTGACGCTAAAAATAGGAACTATAGGCATACTTTTTCACCGTAGTGAACAGACAATAGCAGTCTTGTTATGATTGCCACGGAATTTTGGAGAGAGAAGTAGTTCAGTGGACTATTTCTGCCTGAGCCTTAGAGTAAAAAGCGAAGGGCTCCAATTTTGCGATAGAACTCGTTTAATGTTCGTTTGCGTCCGCACTACATACGACACGAAACAAGTGACATCGATACTATGTCACTTGTGTAGTTAGTAAGGTAACTAGGCGATTCGCCATAGTGATTGCCGTGAGAGTAGGACAAAAATCGCAAAGACGGAGTCTTCGATTTTGTCGTCCCACCTCCGCACAGTTGAGAAAAAGTAACACAAAATTTCAAAAAAGAAAGGAGTTTTATGACTAAAGAAAAAATTATCATTGACTGTGATCCTGGTATTGATGATACTTTGGCGCTTATGTATGCCATTCAGCACCCAAAAATTGATGTGGTTGCTATCACCATCACCGAAGGAAATTCCCCTGTCGAGTTGGGCTTGAAAAATACCTTTGTGACACTTGAGTTGCTCAATCGTCGTGATATTCCTGTCTACGTTGGGACTAATGAGCCTTTGGAACGCGACTTCGTTTCTGCTCAAGACACCCACGGTATGGATGGACTCGGTGAGAATGATTTGGAACTGGCTGAGCCGATTATTTATCAGAAGCAATCTGCAGCAGTATTTCTTGCTGACTACTTCAGCAAACAAACTGATACTTCCATCATCGCCCTCGGTCCCTTGACCAATATTGCTCGCGCATTAAAAGCAAATCCTCAACTTGCTCACAACTGCAAACGTTTCGTCAGTATGGGTGGTAGCTTCAAGTCACACGGCAACTGCTCACCTGTGGCGGAATACAATTACTGGTGTGACCCCCATGCTGCCCAATACGTTTTTGCTAACCTTGGCAAAAAAATTGAAATGGTTGGACTGGACATCACACGCAAGATTGTTTTCACCCCAAATCACTTGGAATACATGAAGCGTATCAATCCTGAAGTTGCTGACTTTGTCGGCAAGATTACAGGATTTTACTTCGATTTTCATTGGCGTTACGAACATATCCTTGGCTGCGTCATCAATGATCCGCTAGCGCTAGCTTATTTCATCGATAAGAATATCGCGTCAGGTTTTGACAGCTATACCGATGTCGTCTGCGAGGGCATTGCCCTTGGTCAAACCGTCGTGGACCAATACGACTTCTACCACAAACCTGCTAACAGCACCATCCTCACTTCAGTTGACACCGTACTTTTCTGGAATGATTTCATGACCGTCCTCTTGCACGCCCAAAAATCTGTCGTTGCACACGACTTAGAAACATTAGGACTCAATTCATGACAAAATCACCCGCTCGCTTGATTGCTTTCTTTGCAATTGCTATCGCTATCAACATCGTTGGCGCTAACATCGCCCTCTTCCTTCGCCTGCCTATCTACCTTGACACCATCGGGACGCTCCTAGTTGCTGTGGTGCTCGGCCCTTGGTATGGTGCCGGCGCAGCCATTCTCAGCGCCCTCATCAACTGGATGACCACTGACATCTTCTCCCTCTACTTCTCGCCCGTTGCTATCGTGGTTGCTCTTGTGGCTGGTTTTACGGTTAAGAAAAATAGCAGAGCTGTCAGCCTACTTTGGAAATCTTTGGTCGTTTTCCTCCCAGGAACAATCGTTTCCTCCCTCATCACCGTCATCCTCTTCAAAGGAATCACTTCAAGCGGTTCAGCCATCCTTGCCCAATTTCTCCACGGACTTGGCCTCGACATGACAACAAGCCTTGTAACCGTTCAAGCAGGAACAGACTACATTGACCGCTTAGTGTCACTCTTAATTGTCATGGCGGTTATCAAATTACTAGAAAAACAAGTACCGAAATTAATCAAATAATCACTCTAATCTCATTCTCTTTGAATGGGATTTTTCCATAACAAAAAAACGACAACCAAGCGATTGTCGTTCTTATTTATGTCAAGTAAATTATGGTTTAATACGGTGCAACATGCGTGGAAATGGGATGGCTTCACGGATGTGTTTTGTTCCTGCGACGAAGGTTACCATACGTTCGATACCGATACCGAATCCTCCGTGTGGGACTGAACCGTATTTGCGGAGGTCAAGGTAGAATTCGTATTCTGATTTGTCCATGCCGAGTTCGTCCATTTTAGCAACAAGAGCATCGTAGTTTTCTTCACGCATTGAACCACCGATGATTTCTCCGTAACCTTCTGGTGCCAAAAGGTCAGCGCAAACAACGCGTTCTGGATTACCAGGAACAGGTTTCATATAGAAGGCTTTGAAACTTGCTGGATAGTTAACAACGAATGTTGGCACACCAAAGTAGTTTGAAATCCAAGTTTCGTGTGGTGAACCAAAGTCATCACCGTGTTCAACGTGTTCGTAGTCAGTGTCTTCATCGTTTTCATGTTCTTGAAGAAGGTCAATGGCATCATCGTAAGACACACGTTTAAACGGTTTTTCAACGTAGCTCTTCAAGAGTTCTACATCACGTTCCATGATTTCAAGCGCTTGTGGTGCACGGTCAAGAACACCTTGGATAAGAGCTTTGACATAAGCTTCTTGAAGGTCAAGTGATTCGTCATGGCTAAGGAATGAGTATTCCGCATCCATCATCCAGAACTCAGTTAAGTGACGGCGAGTTTTAGATTTTTCAGCACGAAAAACTGGTCCAAAGTCAAATACGCGTCCAAGGGCCATAGCACCTGCTTCAAGGTAAAGTTGTCCTGATTGGCTCAAGAAGGCTGGTGTTCCGAAGTAGTCTGTTTCGAACAATTCAGTTGAATCTTCAGCCGCATTTCCTGACAAGATTGGGCTATCAAATTTGATGAAGCCATTTTTGTCGAAGAAATCGTATGTTGCATAGATGATGGCGTTACGGATTTGCATGATAGCCATTTGTTTGCGTGAACGCAACCACAAGTGACGGTTATCCATCAAGAAATCTGTACCGTGTTCTTTTGGTGTGATTGGGTAATCAACAGATTCACCGATGATTTCGATGTCTGTCACATCCAATTCGTAACCGAATTTTGAACGTCCATCTTCTTTAACAATACCAGTTGCATAAACTGATGTTTCTTGGCTAAGGTGTCTGATAGTATTGAATTTTTCAGCACCTTCTTCTTCACCAAATGTTTCGATAAAGTTTGGTTTGAAAGCAACTGCTTGGAAGAAAGCAGTCCCGTCACGAAGTTGAAGAAAGGCAATTTTACCTTTTCCTGATTTGTTGGCAACCCAAGCACCGATGGTAACTTTTTCACCTACGTGCTTAGGGACATCAATGATTGATACTAATTTTTGTGTCATGTTTATAATTCATTCCTTTCGTTTCACTCAAGGCACAGCACTGAATGAAAAGGTGCTGTACTTTTTGTTTTTGTCTATAATATAAGGGAGAAGACCTATCACTACTACAAATCACGGGGAGGAGAGTAAGTGAGTGGTACACCACTACCTCGCATTCTTATAGGTGTAGCCCATTCCATCAAGCACAACTAACTGTGACTAAGAGCACGTAAACTTATACTTGGATAAACGACTCGTTTGTGTAAGGAATGAGCAGTCAAGGAATAGGGACTTCTCAAATATGATGAAGGGAGACCCCTCATGTTAATCTTGTTTACCCTAATTGTTGTGGGATTGATGTCCATAAAACCTTTGTCGTAGCGGTTATTGCCATCACCAACAAGCAAGGAATCACTGAGTACCATCGTAAACGCTTCTCAACCTTTACCAATGGTCTCATTCAGCTACGCGATTGGTTGGAGTATTATTCCTGCTTCGATGTCTGTATGGAATCAACTGGTAAGTACTGGATTTCTGTTTTCAATATCCTCGAAGAAGCCTGCAATATCTGCTTGGCTCATCCCAAGTATGTCAAAGCGATTCGAGGAAAGAAGACCGACAAGAGAGATGCTCAATGGATGACCGACCTCTTTTGCTATCGCATGAAGTTAACACAACTTCAAGTCAGTGAGAAAAATCGCTATCAGAATTGTCTCACTTGGTCTAACCTTCAAATTGCAAGTGTCGTTTCCGATGTGTTCGGAAAAAGTGCTCAAGCTATTATCAAAAGCATCCTTGACAATCCGGAAAACAAACCAAACATTGAGCAGCTGGTTCACAAGAGAATGAAGAATAAACTCCAAGACTTGAAAATCGCTATGGAAGGTGTCTTAACATCTGAACAAGCTGAGAAAATCAGAGTTATCAAAGCGTATTACGATGCACTCGCTATCTGTAAAGAGGATTTAGAGCAGATATGACCGTCTTTGACTCAGCTGGTAAACTCTGTTCTTGGGCAGGTTTAGTCCCAGCTAACAATGAAAGTATCGGAAAGAAATATTCTACTCGTATTTCTAAAGGTGGTAGATACCTCAAACCCTTCCTTGTTCAAATCGCCAACGCTGTCGTCAAGTCAGAGAAGTACCCTGAGTTTAGAAATAAATATCTCAAACTCAAGAAGCGCCGTGGACACCGAAAAACGATTATCGCTATTTGTCGCAGATTACTCGTTTCTATTTACCAAGTCCTCTTAAAACAAGAAAATTACAATCCTCTTCTACAAGGGCTAACCGAAATACGAAATCCTGACAAAACAATGTCTATTCAAGACGCTACTCGTTTTGCACAACAACACGGATTCAATGCCAGTTAATGTCAACAATCAGGTTTCAAGACCTCTCTTTAGTGAGCCCAAAATTAGGGTAAACAATAAATCAATTAGTCCTTATTTTCTTCAAACTTTCTCTTTCTTAATCCTTATTTTTTAGTGATATTTTCTTCATGGAAATATGGAGACTCTTATTCTTAGTTGACCTAATTTGAACCTCGTAGCGAGAATCTATTTGACCGCCTTTCCAAGGCTGTTTATAGGTCATGTAAAAGTGGTAGGTTCCTTTTTTCAAAACTTTTCCGATTAACTGGCTATACCCACCTTGACCAACCTTCCCATCTGTCATATCCGAAGGATAATCATGATAAGTTAGTTTCTCCAATTTTAAAGTTTTAGGAACATCTTCTACGACCCATTCATAGCCGGTTGTAGCATTAGATGCCACTTGGAGATTGAAGTCCTAATTAACCGTCTTATAGGAGTAGCTCCCTACTTTATCTAAGTAAGCAAGCGGCTTATTTGTTTCAAGTTTTGGCTGGCAAGCAACTGAAGCGAGACAAGTAACTGAAACAAGCAAGCCTAAACTTAACTTCCTAAGATTCATCCTAGTTCTCCATAAAATCTTTCAAGCGTTTAACAGCTTCTTTAAGGGTATCTAGGTCTGTGGCATAGCTGAGGCGGACATTTTCAGGTGCACCAAAACCTGCTCCCGTAACTAGAGCAACCTCTGCTTCTTCCAAAATAGCATTGGTAAAGTCTGTCACGTCAGTGTAGCCTTTCATTTCCATGGCCTTTTTAACATTTGGAAAGAGGTAGAAGGCACCTTGTGGTTTAACCACTTCAAATCCTGGTACTTCACAAAGCAGTGGATAAATGGTATTGAGGCGTTCTTCGAAGGCCTGACGCATGATTTCGATAGAATCTTGCGGTCCTGTTAGTGCTTCGGTAGCTGCATATTGTGACACCGCTGTGAGGTTTGAAGTGGTTTGGCTGACAACTTTTGCCATTCCTGCGATAATCTCTTCATCACCAACCGCGAAACCAACGCGCCAGCCAGTCATGGCATAGGTTTTAGAGACGCCATTGATAACAATGGTCTGCTTACGAATGTCGTCCGACAAACTTGAAATCGGTGTGAAGCTATTGCCATTGTAAACCAAGCGGCCATAGATATCGTCTGCTAAAATCAAGATATCATGCGCCACAGCCCAATCTCCAATCGCACGGAGCTCATCTGCTGAATAAATCGTCCCTGTCGGATTAGATGGACTGTTGAGTAGGAGCACCTTAGTCTTGTCAGTGCGTGCAGCCTCAAGCTGGTCCACCATCACTTTGAAGTGGTTGGCTTCTGTCGCTTGAACGAAAACTGGCTTCCCTTCAGCCATCTTGACTTGGTCAGCGTAAGAAACCCAGTAAGGTGTTGGGATAATGACCTCGTCACCTGGATTGATGACCGTCATAAAGAAGGTGTAAAGAATAAACTTGGCACCAGTTCCCACAACCACTTGACTTGGAGCCACTGAATAGCCATAAAATTTTTCAAAATAACTATTCACAGCTGCCTTCATTTCTGGCAGACCACTAGCCTGTGTGTAAAAGCTAGCGCGACCATCTGAAATAGCCTTGATAGCTGCATCCTGAATATTCTTTGGTGTTACAAAGTCTGGTTCCCCCAAAGTCAAGCTAAGGATGTCTCGTCCTTGAGCTTTCAAAGTCTTAGCTTTCGCACCAGCAGCCAATGTAACACTTTCTTCCATGTTCAAAACACGTTGAGATAATTTCGTCATAAGCCCTCCCTTTTCATGAGCTCGCCTGTTTTAAAATTAATGAGATAATAGCCGTTTGTGGCTCTAACTTCCCAAATTGGATTGTCCTCACTGTAGCCGAAAAGAACTTTATCAGGATTTTTTGCACCATTTTTCTTGGCAATGGCTTGCGCTTTTGTCCGACTAATGCCCTCACTAGCATCATAAACATAGACCTTCTTATCCGCCTCACCGATGAGAACAATCTTCTCCTGACCATCCTTGGTCTTACCAAAAACGGTGTAATAAGTTGAACTGCCATGGTAAAGGTCAAATCTTGACATAGTTTGAAGGCTTGCATGTTTTTTGGCTACTGAGAATGCTGTCGCTCTTGCTTGGCTACGAGGTTTCATGGAAAGATGAAATACCACAGTTACCGATATAAGGAGTGCGATTATAACAGCTAAAAATCCCACCAGATACTGCTTCCATGGGCTTAATTTTGTCATTTTCTTCTCCTCTATACATTATCTTCTCTATTATAGCAAAAATTCTGCCATTTCAGTTAAGGAGCTTGAAAATTTTTCGTAGGAAAGTTGAAATTCTTCTTCCAGTGCTTGCGAAATCACTGGACCGTAATGTTTGGATAGGATACGGCTGTCCAAAATCAGCACTGCCGATTTCTGACCATCTCGTCTCATGGTCCGTCCGATTGCTTGTTTTAATTTCAAAATGGCAATGGGAAGCGAGTAATCATAAAAAGCATTTTTCCCTTGTAATGACAAGTATTGATTGAGTTTCTGAACGAACATGTCTTTGGGATTGTTAAAAGGAATCCTTGTCACTACAGCAATCATGCGGTCTGCATTGACAAAATCGACACCTTCCCAGAAGGCTCCAGTCCCCAACAATAAGCTTGTTTCCCCACGGTCAAAGCGTTTCTTGATGTTGTAGGCTGTGCCATTTTTCTCCTGAGTCAAATGCTTAACTTCCGCACGCTCCAGCAAATCAGAAACAGCAAACATGGCTTGCTTGGCTGTAAAAAGAACCAAAATCGGCTGACCGAGCTCCCTTAAATCAGTCAAGCGCTGAGCGATTTCAAAGGCATAATCTTCAGAACTCAAAGTGCTCACATCTGGCATAGTCTTGTCAACCCAAATCTTCTGATTGAGATTGATGTGGTGGGGAATCCGACCATAACTAATCTGGTCAAATCCCAGCAAATCAGGCAAACTCACCTGCGGACTGATATCCAAAGTTGCCGAAATCATGTAGGTCTTGCGCGTTTCAGGCAGGAAGGCTTGAAAGTCTAACAGATCCTCACGCGCCCCCTTCAACAAGGTCAAGCGCTTGTCAGCACTCTGTTCAGTCTCAAACCAAAAATCTGTGAATGGCAGAGCGAAGAACTCTTCCATTTTTTCCAGACCGGGAACTTCTAGGACTTGAACGCTGTTTCTAAGTCGGTCCATGTGGTCGCTATCAATCTGCGCCAGCCCATTTTGATAAAAATTCTCTGCTAAATGGCTGAGCTCAAAGGAGAGATTCTCCAAGAGACGGCGCTGTAAGAGAGGCAGAGGGCTAGTGAGGAGCTTGCTCATGGTCTGCAAATCTTGGGTCAGGTTGAGCTGACCGCGGGAAAAAGACTCGAGCGTCAAGACCAGCTTTTGTGCCTCATCAAAAACCAACACCTTGTCCTTGGCAAAAGCCTTATCATCCTGAACTCGCTCCAAAAAATAAGCGTGATTGGTCAATAAGAGCTTGCTCTGACCAGCGAAGTCATACCGCCGTTGCCAAAAATCCAAATCTGCAAACAGAGAACTGGCTTCCAAATCGCCGTCATGCTTGATTTGGTCAAAATAAGCGGCAAAACGTTGTTTCTGCTTGATTTCATCCAAGTCACCTGTCTCAGTCTCGGTCAACCAAACCAAAAGCTGCATTTTATAACGGTTGACCAGACGATTGCTGTCTTCCTGCTGCAAACTAGCGTAGAAAGCATCCAGCTTAATGTAGTTAGCTGGACCCTTGAGACTGGTTGCCGAGATATGGAAAACATCCTCAATCTTCTTCACTTCATTTGCCATGATTTGGTCCTGCAAAATTTTGGTTGGCACGGACACGATAATCTGTTCATCCTGCGACACGGCAAGTAAGGGCAAAAGATAGCCATAAGTCTTGCCTAGACCTGCTTGCGCCTGCAAGAAACTGGTTTCTGGCTGGTCATAAACTTGCTCGACAAGGTCTGCAAACTGGCTTTGCTGGCTTCTTGCATCCATGCCAAGAAGTCCCATGTTAAGAGCGAAGTCGGTCGATAATTTCCGCGTCGGCAGGGGCTCCCTCTGCTTTCGCAAAATCAAGCCCTGCCATTCGACGTAGTCCGCCACGTCCATCAAATCAGCCTCCGCGTAAGCCTCCTCCAGCACCAAACGGCTCTCAAAAAGCAGGTTATCCGCAAAATCCAAAAGGCGCTCCAGCAATTCCTTAGGCAGATGCTTCATCTTATCAGTCATTTTAAGAAATAGCTGAGCGGTCGCTTGGGCATCAGCGATGGCGGTGTGGGCATCCTCTAAATCAAGGTCCAAGGCGTTGGCTAGCGCACCGAGATTATACTTCTCAAGCGTTGGGTAAAAAACCTGCGCCAATTCAACTGTGTCCACGCGTGGCGTCCGCAGTTCGTAGCCTTCAAAAAAGAGTTGCTCCGCTAGCAAATTAGCATCGAACTTGACATTGTGAGCCACAAAAATACAGTCCTCAATCAGGCTATAAATCTTATAAGCAACCTGACCAAAATCTGGTGCCTGTGCCAACTGCTCATCGGTAATTCCCGTCAAATGGATAATATGGTCATCTAGTTTTTCATGGGGATTGACATCCGTTTCAAAGGTATCGGTAATCTTGCCGTTCTCAATAATGACAATGCCTACTTGAATAATGGTAGCATTGGTACCAGCACTGGTCGCCTCCAAATCTACTACCGCATATTTTCGTTTTGTCTTGGTCATAGTGATTCTATTATATCATGTTTTTAGAAATAGCATGATGCAGATTATTTTTCTGAGATAACCACCCTCATTCTCCTTAAAATTATCAGACAAATTTTTCTCTTTTATGTTATACTAATGAAAAAGCATTATTTTGGGAGCGCTTATGGTTAAAAAAACGAAACTCAATAATTATTATCTAGAAATGGAAGAACACTACTTGCATGTGCCCTATTATGATGAAGACCGTCGCATTCGTGTGCTTCTTCCTAAGGATTATGCCAAGGAAGATTGGGCGTCATACCCTGTTCTTTACATGCACGATGGACAAAATATCTTCTACAGCAAGGAATCATTCTCTGGCTATTCTTGGAAAATCATCCCAACCATTAAATTCAACAAGGAACTTCCTAAAGTCATCGTTGTCGGGATTGATAATGCCGAGGGCAACCGTCTCAACGAATATGCACCTTGGATGACTGATGTGGGCACGACGCCTGACACCGCTAGCGTTGGTGGAGACGGCATGGCTTATGGAAAATGGGTGGTCAACACTGTCAAACCCTTTATCGACAGCCACTACCGCACCAAACCTGACCCAGAACACACCCTTCTAGCGGGTTCTTCCATGGGCGGTATCATCACTGCCTACATGGGCGCAACCTATCCTCAGGTTTTTGGTAATCTAGGCGTCTTCTCTCTTGCCTCATGGTTTAGCGAGCGCGATTTCTTGCGTTTTATGGATAGTCATCCGCTGGCGCCAAGCACCAAAGTCTTCATCCAAGTTGGCACCAAGGAAGGCGATGCAACCGATGAAGAATTTGCACCAAACATGAACCAAGCCTACATCGACTGCACCCTCCACTACTACCAATCCCTCCTCAAAACAGGCACAGCTATGGAAAACATCAAACTGCTGATTAAAGCAAATGAAATCCATCACGAAAAATACTGGGCTGACCATTTTCTGGAATTTTTACATTTTACGTTGAAAGAATGAGAACAGACATACAAAATAACTTGCAGGCTGTACTTGCAGGTTATTTTCATATTCAGTTGATGGGTTAGTTCCCTTTATGAATTTTTTCTCACGCTTACTAACATCACTTTTATTCACGTGAAGTTTTAGTGATGTTGGCTAACAATAGACTGATTTTCTCGGAATTGGTTCATTGTTCATTGACAACAGCGTGATTCTCTGAGAATTGACCTATTGTTTTTGAACAACAGACTGATTTTTTTGAGAATAGAGCGATACAAAAGCCCCTCACTAGGATTCACCTAATGCAGGGCTTTGTTCTTAGTCTTTATGTAGTTGTGGTTGTAATATATAGGTTTGTCTTAACCTCGTTTTCTATTTTTAACGCAAACGTCCTTCATCTTCCAGACAAGCTAGGAAGTATGGCATCTGCACGCGCCACCATTCCCAGTCGTGGGCAACATCGTCTCCCCAATAATCAAACCAGCCTGGAATTGATTTAGCCTCAAAGGCAGCTTCTAGGCGGTGAGTGTCTTGGATGTGGGGTTCTTCCCAGGCACCTTGACCAACAGCGACGATAAATCTGTTTTGACGGTATTGGTCTAAGAACCAAGGGTCTTCTTGATTCCACAAATTATCGATTGGTGAATTGTAATAGATGACATCATCATTGTGGAAGTCTCCTGTAAAGAAGCGGACATCGTAAACGCCTGACAAAGCGACAGCCACATTGAAGACATCGGGATGGCGAAGGGCAAAGTTGATGGTGTGGAAGGCTCCCATTGAGCATCCTGTCACCATCAAAGGTCCTTGCCAGTTAGACTCGTAGCGGATGAGCGGAACCAATTCATTGATGATATAGCGGTCGTAGGCTTCGTGGGCTAGCGCCATGTCGCGTCCAGATTTCCAGAGGTTGAGCCATGATTCATTGTCATAAGAATCTGGTGTGTAGAAAGTCACCAAGCCACGGTCAATGAAGTCCTGACAGGCTTCAATCATGCCGAAATCGCCGTATTCATTTTGGCTACCGCCTGATGATGGGAAAACGATGACGGGTTTGCCGGCGTGTCCATAAACATTAAAAGACATCTCACGACCGAGTTCGCCCGACCAGTGACTGCGTTGTTGAAATTTCATAACAATCTCCTATTCTTTTACTTTGGCTTGGGCAAATTGCACCAGCTCACGCATTTCTTCCATGGTTTGCGTGCGAGCTAGGATACCATTTTCACCCATGATTTTGGCAAAGACACCTGGGACAGATTGGATAGAGATAATCTTGTCGCCAAACTCTTGCCAAATACTATCTAGGCTATGAGCGTAATGTTGATTAGCCTTGCGTGAAATGTAGACTACGTTGTAAGGACGTTGAATGTCAGCTTCAAAGAGGTTATCACGGACAATATTGGCATACTCTTTGAAAACGTCAAAATCATTAGCGTAGTTCCACATGTCGATGGTCAAGCCTCCTGGTGGACGGCAGTTAACTTCCAAGGCCATGAGTTCTTTGGTCTTTTTCACACGGAAAAATTCAAAGTGGAAGAAACGTTCTTTAACATTGAAAGCTTTGACACAAATCTTGCCAAGTTTGACCAATTCTTCAGAAATTTCGCGTGGCACATAGTAGAACATGTCTCCATCTTTTTCCACCGTATCAAGCACAGCTTCTGAGTATTCCAAGCTTGAATAGAAAACGATGTTGCCCTCATGGTCTGTCAAGCCATCAAAAGTCACGATGTCACCATCAATGAATTCTTCCATGATGTACTCGACACCTTCAGTCTTGTAACCAAAGAAATCTTCCAATTCTTGTTCAGACTTGATTTTGTAAGTGTCTGAGGCACCAACACCTGAATTTGGCTTGATGATGACTGGGAAACCAAGTTTTTTAGCCAAAGCACGCGCTTCATCATCAGAATGGAAGGTATCACCAGCAGCCACTTTCAAACCATTGGCACGGAAAATTTCCTTCATCTGGCGTTTAGTCTTGATAGACAACATGTCTTCATTGTGGTAACCGAAAACGTTGAAATCTGTACGCAATTTAGCGTCCAACTCCAACCAATATTCATTGTGAGATTCGATACGGTCAATGCGCCCGTATTTGTGGGCAAAGTAAGCCACCGCACGGTAGACTTGGTCGTAATCTTCCATGTTATCCACACGGTAGTACTCTGTCAAATTATCGCGCAGCCCTTGACTCAACTGGTCATAAGGCGTATCCGCAATACCAAGTGTATGAAAACCACCCTCATGCAGGCGTTGGGCAAAGGTTTCAAAATTTGTCGGAAAATGTGGTGAAATCATCACAAAATTCATAGGTCTAGTCATAACAATTCTCCTTGTTTTTCTTTAAGTTTAACATAAAAAACTAGTATTTTCTATAATTTTCTGAATATTGTGCTTATTGCGTGAAAAAAGCTGAGGTTACCCTCAGCTCAAACCAATTTTTAATGGAAAACCATACCACCATCAACAACAATCGTTTGCCCAGTGATGTAGTCTGAATCTTTTCCTGCTAAGAAACCGACAGCATTAGCCACATCTTCAGGTTCTGACAAACGTTTAAGGGTGATAGCTTTGGCAAATATTTGCATACCCCATTCGTCATCTTTACCAGCATTCTTACCTACTTTATGAGCAATGTCAAACATCATCGGTGTTTTAACGATACCAGGTGCATAAGCATTAACCGTAATTCCTTCTTGTGCTAAGTCTTTAGCTAATGTTTGCGTAATCCCGCGAACTGCAAATTTTGTTCCACCGTAAACAGTCAAATTAGGGTTACCTTCGCAACCAGCTTGTGAGGTTGCATTGATGATTTTACCACCGTGTCCAAGCTCACGGAAATGTTTTTGCGAAACTTGTGAACCCCAAATAGTACCACCGACATTGATGGCAAAGGCACATGAAAATGTTTCTTCTGTAATCGTATCAAGTGGTGTTGTAGGTGCAACCTCAGCATTATTGACAACAACGTTCAAATCACCAAAATGTTCTACAACTTTTTGGAAAGCATCGAAAACTTGGTCACGTTTTGACACATCAGCAACCACAGCAAAGGCATCTTCGACTGAGATTTTTTCAACCGCAGCTTGTGCCAATTCTGCATTATAATCTAAAATTCCAACTTTAAACCCATCCTCATGAAAATGTTCACATTTTATAATATTAGGAATAACAATGTCAATCATTTTTGTGAAAAATTCAGAATTTTTCACTTTATTATTTAAAACATCTGTATCCCCTTTTAAAA
>ERZ1034980.870-NODE-870-length-19539-cov-14.631800_pt1 | contig 19539 bp, 18 predicted proteins | sample MGYA00520622_ERZ1034980 | MGnify/ENA primary metagenome ERZ1034980 (study PRJEB33766, sample SAMN09781791) | gut metagenome | biome: gut microbiome | host: Homo sapiens | place: Madagascar | study: EMG produced TPA metagenomics assembly of the PRJNA485056 data...
CGCAGGTTCTGGTCGTCACGCACCTGCCGCAGGTCGCCTCCTGGGCGGACGAACAATATGTGGTCGCCAAAGGTGAAACGGATGACGGATCAATCGCCACCACCATCAATCAAGTGCGTGGAGAGGCGCGTGTGCACGAAATCGCACGCATGCTGTCCGGCAGTGAAAGCGAAGCTTCGCTGGAACATGCCGAAGAACTGCTCAAATCATCGGTTCTCGATTAACGTAAGATGCACAATAATAAAGGAGGATATCGATGGCAGGCAATCAAGGCAAGGGCGCCATTTTTGATCTTGACGGCACGCTGCTTGATTCCATGGGGGTGTGGGATCAGGTTGACATCGATTTTCTTTCAAAACGAGGCATTGACGTGCCGGACGATTACATGACGAAAGTTGCGGCCATGCAATTCCGTCAGATCGCCGAATATACGATCGCGCGTTTCAGCCTTACCGACACTCCCGAAGAGCTGATGGATGAGTGGGATCATATGGCCCGCGTCATGTATGCCACAGTGGTCGAAGCCAAACCGTACGCACGTGAATATCTTGCTCAATTGAAAGAGAGTGGAGCGAAACTTGCCGTTGCCACATCGCTGCCGCCGATGCTGAGAGAGCCGGCGATGAAGCATGTTGGCATTTTCGACTACTTCGATGAAGTAGTCAGTGTCGATGATGCCGGCGACGTCGGCAAAGACCAGCCGGACGTGTATCTGTTGGCTGCATCTCGCCTCGGAGTCGAACCGGGGGAGTGCACCGTGTTCGAGGATTTGCTGATCGGCATGCGTTCCGCTAAGTCGGTTGGTATGAAGGTATGGGCCATGCACGACGATTCGTCCGATGCCGATTGGCCGGCGATTTGCGGTCTGACGGATGGTGTCATGTTCGACTTCCATGACGCGCCTGCCGTATTGTAGGAACCGGCGTCGTGCGGGGATATATGCATTTGGGGCTTTCCGTAGTTTCGCATCGTGGCTCAACGCCACGGCGAGCATGAGCTGCATCGGCATGCCGTGCGACAGATCCTTGATCTTCTTGTTCTGCCCGAGTCCGAACCGTCTGGGGTATGCAAGGCCAAGGTTGACCGGCGTTCCTTGGGGGAGTGAGGAATCGTTCATGATTGTTCCCTGTATGCTTTCTCGAACATGCCAAGCAGGTCAAGCAGGCTGATGTCGGCGGCTTTGGCCTCGATGGAAACTTCACGGAGCTTGTCCATGATGCGTTCGCGCGCACGTTCCTTCATGAGTTCGTTGCCTCGTTCCATCACGAACGTGCCTTTGCCCTGCACGTTCTCCACGAGCCCCTCGTCGGCCAGTTCGTTATACGCTCTGGTCACGGTGAGCACGCTGACGCGCAGTTCCTTGGCGAGCTTGCGCAGCGAAGGAAGCGCCTCACCTGCCGTAAGCTCACCCGACATGATCGCGGACCTGATTTGGTTCTTGATTTGTTCGTAAATCGGTTCTCCGGACACGAATGAGATGATCAGCTTCAATCTGTGCCTCTTTTTCTGTATGTTTCGTAGGTGATATATCTCCCAGCTGAACAGTTAAATGTAAACTGTTTAGCTGTTATATATAACAGTAACACAGAAAACCCGTACTGTTATTGCGTGTCGTATAACAGTACGGGTTCTATTGGAATATAAGGAAATCCGCCGCTCCATGAATGTCTCTTGCGGTCGGCGATTGGCGGAAGTGATATTTACTTGCGTTCGTGGATTCCCGTATGGACGGTTATATGCAAGTCAGATGGATGATATGGCGGAAACACAGGTAGATCAGCCACGCCAACGGCATGGTCATCAACATAGGCAATGTAGGGGACCGGCGATGAGTCCCACATCAGTCATGATTGCGATTAGCGTCGCGCCGAAGGAGAAAAAGCGCCCCTTTTGGCGCGATTCGTCGCTTGGGTGGTGTTGCTATCTTGCTGCATGATTGTTTATTAGGGAAACCATCTGTTATTCCATTCCCTTATAGAGTTCTTTGGCGAGATCAATCAGTGACTTGTCTGAGCCTGCTGGGCCAATAAGGCATGCGCCGCATGGCAGTCCATCTGTTGTTTCCAATGGGATGTTCACGGCGGGCGTGGGGTGCGTCTGACTGGCATCGTCGGCGTATGTTCTGATGTCGCGTATCGTCCGTTCATAAGCGGGCAGTTGTTGAAACATCGACAGATCAATCAGACCGTGAACGCCTTTGGTGTGATGTCAACGACTTGCGTCACGTCGAAGTCGATGGCGGCCGACAGCAGCAGGTACACTTGTTGACGTGGCATCTCGAACATGGCGGGGACGTCTCCACGTGCCAAGTCGACAATCGGCCAGCCATAATGATGTGCGTTGATTGGTGGGTGTCCGCAGCGAAATCGGTGGAACTTGTCCAGCAGGTTCTGTGATACGTCGAGCATCGTGAATTCATGGGTTGGGGGAGTTGCGGCTGTGTAACTTACTTGAGTTCTAAGCGACGGTTCGCGGATTATTTGTCGATCGTTCACGTTTAAGGCGTTGCGTGTTCGCCTTCTGAGCCTATTTTGTCGCCCGGGCTGGCTTGCCTGACAGCTTCAATGTGGCAAAGCAGAAGAGGTAGAAGAATGAGGATAATGGCGAAAAACCATACGGCAACAAAGGGACAGCGGCAGGCAGGAGCCTGGCGCAAACGCGGTACCAAATCGGTGGGCGGTGGCATGCTCGCGTTGACAAGCGCTGTAGTGGCAGCGGCCATGCTCGCAACGCCAGCGGCCTTGGCTGGGGAAGGAACCGCCCGGTATTACAGCAGCAAGCAGCCGTATGTTGCACCGGCGAGCACATCATATTCAGCAATTCCGAACAGATACCATCTTGCATACACCGAGTCTGTGGCAAGGCATGGCTCGCGTGGCCTGTCGAGCTACAAGTATGACGCTTTGCTGGCACTGATGGCTCAGTCCGCTGCGGAAAACAATTATGCTGGATTCGTTAGCCCAGAGGTTGGCAAGGAATTCATCAACAATGTCAATGCCATTACCGCGGCCAACGTGGGCAACGGGTATGGCATGCTCTCTGGTCAGGGCGCCATACAGCATCAGGGCATTGGTGAGAGAATATACCAGCGTGATGCTGATCTGTTCGCCAATGCCGCAAAGCAGGGACTGCGCGTCTCATACCAGAGCTCGGGTGAGCCTCGTGCAACCGAATCCGGAGAGAATTTCAAACTAGGATTCGATCAGGCTTCCAACGGTTTACTGGCGAATGCGGTTGTAGCACCGAATAATCCTGCGGATAACAATTCCGGCAAGGATTTCGACAAGAACACCACCACGTTGTATTTCCATAAGACCGATAATCCGGATGGTACGCAGAAAATGGGCGTGGCCAAGGAGCGCGCGGAACGTTACCAGCAGTTCGTCGCGAATGATGAGGGCATCGCCGAAGCTGAGGAAAACGTGACGAACGATCCGTCCATGACCACCGCTTCGCATGATCTGCTCTCTCAAATCTTCACTGACGATTTCCTCGCGTCCATCGGCAAGGAGGGAGGCCAGCGCATCTGGTACAACACGGTTGACGGCACGAAGAAGGGTGCGGCCAATTGCGCTGCCGGCGCCGACCCTGCCAAGGATGCGAACGCGTGCGGTGACGCCAAGAAGAAGATCGCGTCGGAACAGGATGCGGCGATGGATTTGTACAATCTGTACATCATCGCGGCCGATATGGAACAGGAGAACACTGGATCCCACACGTTCAATTTCGACCAGTACTTCCAAGGTCAGCACACCCAGGATGCGAAGACGTTTGCTTGGTCGCTTGATGCCGAGGACTTCTACGAGAAGGGACCGGGGCGCGCAGGTCAGGATGAGACCTACCGCATTGCCCAGCCGTTGCTCGACGATTTCTTCAATGCGATCGACACGAGGGAGCGGGCCGGCACCGCCGCGACGTTCCGATTCGCACATGCCGAAACCATTATTCCGTTTGCGGCATTGCTGAAGTTGCCTGGATCGCAGCAGCAGGCGAGTGAACTGTACACGTATGAGAACAATCCGTGGCGTGGCGAAAGTGTGACGCCGATGGCTGCGAATGTGCAGTGGGATGTGGTTGTGCGTGATGGTGCGGACGCTTCGGGGCAGCCGTATCAGCCGTTGGTCAGAATGCTGTACAACGAGACGGAAATCGGATTCAACGATTCCTGCACGCCAATTGCGGATGGTTCGACCTGGTATAAGGAAAGCGAGCTGAAAAGCTGCCTGAATGGTAAGGGAACCACGGTTGATGCCCGACTGACGGATGAGGAAGGTCAGCCTGAAACGCCAGGCCATGAATCGACACCAGATGATTCGCAGAAGGCTCCGGGTGCGAATCATGCGAACGGCCAGCGGAAGCATCCGGTGAAATCGTCCGCGAACGGCGGCGATGCAGTCAAGCTCGCCAAAACCGGTTCGAACGTGACGCCCGCCATCGTGGCGACCGTCGTGATGGTGTCCTCCGCGATTCTTGGAGGAAGCTACGCGCGGCGTTCCCGCCGGAAGGCTTGATTTAAAACCTTATCTCGACCGGGTTACGGCCTGACTTGCAACTTGGCCGCAGCCGGACTTCGGTCTAGCGTTTTACATCTGATGCGCTGTTCCCAATTCCCATCCTCGGGCTTGGAAGCAGCGCATCATTGCGTCAGGTGCGGTATGAGGTCAGTGCATATGCGGCTGGGGCTTTTCGCGTACTTTGGCGGTGAGGTAGTCCGCTTCCACCTTCCATACGGTGACGGCGTGTACCTGCTGGTCGGTGAATTCCACATGATCCATGCCGGTCTGCTGCCTCATCAGCAATGCGAGCCCCTGACGTGCCTCGTCAAGATCGTCGATGATGGACGCGGTACCATTGCCGACGATCGACTTGAACGCTTCGCCCCAATTGCACAGCGTGCGCCCCTCGACCACCTCGCAGTCGGTCGCCATTTCGAATGCTACAGAAAGCGCGTTATTCGAGGCCTTGATCGCGTCCATCTTGCGACCGGTCACAGAACCATGGAAATACAAGGTGAGATGATTGGATTCCGTGTCGAACGTATATCCGAAATTCAACGGCACGATGGTGATGCCCTCCGCATCGGTGTACGCAAGACTCACGATCTTGCACGTTGCGACAATCGCCTCGACCTGCTGCGGATCGGCCACCTCACGGTCGGCACGCCTCATCATGCGATGCCTTCCCGCAACTGTCTGCTCATCATTACGACGCGTCACCATGGCACGTTCCTCTCTGCTGGATTTACACACCCAGCCTACCGGCTCCCTCAGCCGATGCTGTACACGCCGGAACCATCATCCCACCAAGCATGATCCACCGGCTCTGGCTGAACAAGACGCTTCGGCCCCTTCAACATTTCAATCGCCTTCAACTCCAAACGTTCACGCTCCTTCAGCCAACGCACCGCCAACACGATCAAGCAAACCGCACACGCGAGCCATGGGCTGACATGTCGGAAGACGATGATTTATTGTCGAAAGTCTGAGGCTCATCGCGCTTTTTATCTTCTCTTACGAGGCCGTGCCCCGCGCCGTTACGAGACCTTCGAAAGGCTCGCCGAAGAGCCCATGTTCGAAGATATCGGCACACTGCACGACCACTATCAGGAATTCGACATCTACCCGCTACTGACGCTGCTTGCGTCATTCGCATGAAAAAACTGATCCATAAACAAAACGGCATCGCATCCCAAACTAGAAAACGGAACCATCCAGCTTGTCAAGCGCACGCAGCAAAGAATCAACATGACCCTTCGCACGCACGTTGTATCGGGCAATACGAATCACCCCATCACCATCGATCACAAAAGTCGAACGAATTACACCCTCATAGACCTTGCCATACAACTTCTTCTCACCATACGCGCCGTACAAACGATGCACAGTCAGATCGGCATCCGACAGCAGAGGAAACGTCAAATGATCGCGCTCGCGGAATCGGACGAGCCTGTCCATCGGATCCTTCGATATGCCGAGTACGGTGAATCCGCGGGAAGAGAGGCGCGCGAGGTTGTCGCGGAAGTCGCAGGCTTCGGTAGTGCATCCAGGAGTCATCGCGGCAGGGTAGAAGTACAAGACGATATTCTGACCGCGCAATGCGGAGAGCGTAATGCTATCGCCGTTGTCGCTGGGAAGTGTGAAGTTCGGGGCCGTTAGTCCCGCTTCGAGTCGTGCGGATGCGGGGGAGTCCTGCGCTGCTGGGGTTGCTGGCGAATTGATGTCGGACATGATTGCTCCTTACCGTTCTTCGGACTTCGTGCCGATACAAAGCGCGAATAGGTGTCATCATACCCGCCTTACATGCGCGCGGCTTGCTTGACTCGTTGCGCGACGATCTATTTTTCTCGTTCCAAAGCGAGCGCAGTATCGAATATTTCGGTGTGAGTGGAACAGTTTTGTTCGTGCATGGGCTATTATTGAGATGACAAGTTTTGTGCCATTCCCCAAACCGGCTCGCCGTCGGTCGGGGCGGCGGAAGGCTTGCAAGAGGTCACTGCCGGATACCTCCACCACGTCGAAAACGTGGAAACCGTAAGGGAGGTGTAGCACACCATCCGTGCGAAACCGTTGGAAAACGGAAGGATGAGCGAAACGTCCCGCGAGAGCGTGGCGAACTGCCCAAGCAGTGGGCGTCAGACCCGTCAAGGGAACAGATCCGAAAAGATCTGTTCCCTTCTTTTTACTCGGAGGGCAATGATGGCTGACCACAGCAAAGAGAAGGTGGAGTGGCTTCGGAAAGTAAGGGACGAAATCCGTCCCGCATATGCCCGGTTGCTTTCCTCGGGACGGTTGATTCTTCAATGTGATGACGGTAGCGAAGTTGCCATCAGGTTTACTAAAGGCGTTTTGCCCATCTATGTGGGTTTGAATACTACATGGACTTCCATAAGGGACGTCGTGCCCGGCAATCGGATTTCTATGACGACATCATACGAAGGAATTTCACGGCGAAGCGCGTGGACTATACACATAGGCATAGCGACAGGAACACGTCATACGAAAAGCGGCGGAGTCATACAAAATCAAAACTGGATATAGCAGGTGAGGCCTTCAACCATGTGGCGGGCTGCCTATGTGGTGGAATCTGCGAAAAGTGGCTTGATTTTATTTGCTGGTGATGAGCGGTGGGCGTTGGGCTTGTCGGAACAGGTGAACAAGAAAGATGAGCGGACGGGTGATTACATTCCTGCATCTCTTGTGAATGAGAGTGTTCTTTCCGAGAGCATCCACAGGCGGGGTACGCGTGTGAGAAGCGTCGTATCAGCAAGATGGGAGTGATTCCGGAAACCGTTTGCTTGGTCTGTAGTCGTAGGCTTCGGCAACATAGCAGTGATTGTTGTTGCAGGATAAGAACAGGATGATATTCCGGTTGCGGATGACAGCTCGTATCATTCTTCGGGTTTTCTCGATGTGTAGGTTTTGTGATTGCGGCCAAGTGGGCGTTCTCTTGGCCGCAATCATGGTTGGAAAGAGGTTGAGCGATGACTTGTGGCATAGCTGAGATGCCTCCGGACAAGTCCGTGGATCTGCCATGCATAAGCGAGATGAGGGCAATGCACATCGAGGTGATGATGTTTTGTCTTTGCTGACGTGCTGGGCATCCCTGTCGAAAACGTCGCAGTAAACGAGCTTGGCGGCCTTGGCGGCGCGATGTGCTCCGCCGTAGGAACCGGCTTGTATAAGGATTTCCAAGAAGCGTTCGTGATTGCTGTAGCGAGGATGGATTCGGGCCACACGAATCACTCCATCACCATCGATCACGAAAGTCGAACGAATCACACCCTCATAGACCTTGCCGTATAATTTCTTCTCACCATACGCACCATACAAACGATGCACAGTCAGATCGGCATCCGACAACAACGGAAACGTCAAATGCTGTCGGGCTACTGGCGAATTGATGCCGGCGTGATTGCTTCTTACGGTTTTTGGACTTCGTGCCGATATAAAGCGCGAATAGGCGTCTGTTGAGGTCGGTCGGAGGGCTGTGAGCCACGGCCGGCCTCAACGTGCTAGATGGTTGTTAGAGGTTAGAAGACGCTGTAGCCGCCATCTACGCGAATATCAGTGCCAGTAACGTACGAGGACGCGTCGCTGGCGAGGAAGAGTACTGTGCTGGCAATCTCGTCATTCGTGCCGAAACGGTGCATTGGCACGACTTCGAGCATGGCGTCGTGGCCAGGCATGTCGATACGGCCATTGAAAATTCCAGACCACACGTATCCGGGGGAGATGGTGTTGGAACGGATGCCGTCCTTGGCGAGCGCTGCGGCAAGGTAACGTGAGTGTTCCATGATGGCCGCTTTGGTGGCGCCATACGCGTTCACCGGCGTCGGACTTCCCATCATATAGTTTGCGTTATGTCCGGACAGGGAGGCTGTGAAGATCAGTGAGCCGCCATGACCGTGTTCGCGCATGATTTCATGCGCGATGCGGCCGGTACGGTAGGTGCCGTTGAGGTTGATGTTGATGGTGCGCGTCCATACTTCTTCGGTGGCGTCTTGGTCATCTCCCGGTACGTTGACTCCGGCGTTGAGGAACGCGAAGTCGACGGTGCCCAGCTGTTCCACCAATTGCGTTTTGAGTTCCGCGACTTGTACCGTATCGGTGACGTCGCAGGTGAGCGCGATGACGTTGGTGCCGAAACGTTCGCTCATGTCTTTCGCCAGTTCGGTGAGCTTGTCTTCTTGGCTGGGCAGGTCGACTAGTGCGACGTCTGCTCCGGCTTGGGCGAGTGCGGCTGCGGCGTTGCGTCCTAGACCGCCTGCGGCTCCGGTGACGAAGCCTTTGCGGCCGCGCATTGAGAATTTGTCGAGTATCGAGTAGTTTGAATCCTTCCATTTGTCGAGGGGATAACGTTCGTCGAAGATTTGTTCGACGGTTTTCTCTGGAATCTGCGATGATTCAACTGCCATGTTTCGCTCCTTTGCGTTATGATGGCCGCTTTTAGATGCGTTCGCAGCATCATGTTTTGCGCATCTATGGACCATGTTTGCGGTTGCCTATGCTCGTGTCTGCGGTTGCTCGACGTCTATGCCGAACCAATTCGAGTGTAGCAAATAAAACGATGGCGGTGCTGTCAGTATTTGTCAGGTAAAGCGTAGTGAGGAAGCCGTAGAGTCAAGACCAGAAGATGGTTGGCGATCAAAAGGGGAGTGGTGGTGACGGAGTTGAAAATGTTTTCCAAGCCTGTGGTGTTCACGGATTTCGATGGGGTGCTCAACGCCTTTCCGGATGACAAGCTTTTGCGCAGGGGCGGCGTGAACAAGGTCATGACCTGGGCGAAGCCCGACAGTCCCTACGCGAAAATGTACAATCCTGAAAAAGCGTTCCACTTGGACAGTAACGAAAAAGCCCACACGCCCGTAGGCTCATGGCGTATTCATTGGTCCAGTGAACTGTCCGACGCCATGTATGCGTTGGCGGTCGACGGTATCGTGGAATTGTGGTGGCTGTCCACCTGGCAGCTGTACTGCAGTCAGATTCTCGACCCGATGCTCGGCTGGGATCCCATGCTGGTCGATGTCGTCACCTGGTATGATCCTGTCACCAAATGGGGACGTGAGACAGGCAAATGGCAGACCATCCAACGACGCGGACGCATCGAATGCGAAGAGAATGAACCCGCGCCGATCGTATGGATCGACGATGACGAATGCTTCGAACAGCGCGCGCAGCTCTTGGAGGAACTCCAGCCGAAAGCGCCGGTGCTTATGGTCCGTCCGGACTATCGTATCGGCATCAGCCGTCGCCAATGGAAGCTGATCGATACGTTCGTGCACCATCCCGAACAGTTCGACACGGTCACGTTCGACATGGAACCAACCTGCAGGATATACGACATCCACCACGGTTTCTAGCCTAAATGAATTACCATGGGAGGATAGTCGAGCGGAATGAAGGAAGGATGGGGTTATGGCGGAACGTATCGTGGAGCGTCTTATCCGAGAGCGTGATACTCGATATGGTGACGGCATTTACACGACTACACAAATCCAGTTCGCATGGAATTCCAATCATATGGAAGGTTCCACCCTTACTGCCAAACAGACCGCGCAGCTATTTGCCACCGGTACCTATACCACGGATGGCAGCGAACAGGTCGATCCTGATGATGCGTTGGAAACCCGTAATCATTTCGCTGCGTTCCGTTGGATTCTCGACCATGCTGATGAGCCGGTGGACCGGGATATGGTCTGTCACTTGCATGCCATTCTCAAGCAGGGCACCAGACAGGTCTCCGACTCGCTTTTCAACGTGGGCGGCTACAAGACTCGGCCGAACTTTATTGGCAATCCTGCCACTCCGACAAGGACTGCGCTGCCGCAGGATGTTCCCGAATTTATGGACAGGCTGTTTGATATGTGCACGAAACTTGAGGATAAACCGTATCAGATCGCCCGTGTCCATTGGACGTTTGAGAAGATTCACCCATTTTCGGACGGCAACGGTCGAATCGGACGGCTTATCATGTTCAAGGAGCTTTTGCGTATCGATGCGTTGCCGGTCCTTGTCCATGACGCGTATCGTGCGGAGTACGTCAATGGCATCAGCAAGTTTCCGGACGAGCCAGGATGGCTGGTTGATACGCTTCTATTCGAACGGGACCTTTACCGGTCGCATGTTCTGAAAACGGATGCCGAGGCATTGCGTTACACGTACCATGACCAATGGAATATGTCTGAGCATCAGGCGGAACGAGATGAGGATCTGGAATTCGCCAAGCTCATCGACACGAAGGCCCAGCCGTTGTTCGATGAGGAGTATCAGCAGCGCGAACGGCTCCTATGGGGCGAATAGCGGTCCGACTATGTTGTTGTTGTGGTGGTTCCTCCTTCCAAACGTGACATGAACCGAATGTGCATTGAGATGTGCAATTTGTGCACATTGCGGTCGCCGGCCGTTCACCTTGGTGTAAGAAGGAATCAGCCTTCGGACTTTAGCATGAGGTGCAATGGCGCGTATTGAATGCGCGCATACGAGGAAGTGAGAGCTGCATACATGCGTGTATTCGACTTCGATGGAACCATCTACGACGGAGAAAGCCTGTTCGACCTGTACCTGTTTTCGGCCAAATACAATCCGAAGGTATTGCGGTACATCGCCCCGGTACTGCGCTATGCCATCAAATACAAGCTCGGACGAGCCACGTTCGACCAAATGGAATACGGTGTGGGCAAGCTATGCCACGGATATTTAAGCGAACTTGCCGAATCGTTGGAATTCGAAGAATTGGTCAACGCCTTCTGGGATCAGAACATGGAGCGCATCAAACCCTGGTATGAGCCACGCGAAGACGATGTGATCCTCACCGCCTCGTTCGACATCACCGTGGGCGAGGCCTGCCGCAGGCTTGGCGTGCAACATTTGGTCTCGTCCACCATCGACGGCAACACGTTGAACGTCAACTACCTCAACTTCAACACCAACAAGCCCAAACGATTCCGCGAACTCTACGGAGACAACGTTCGAGTGGACGAATTCTACACAGACAGCCGATTCGACCAGCCCATGATCGACATGGCCCGACGTGCCTACATGGTCAAAGGCAACAAAATCCACCAAGTCAAATAGCCGGAAAGACTGGAACGGAATACGGCGGCAAGGGCCGATCTTGACATCTCCCCTTCCGCATGGACGCCTTGCACTAGCCAGGATGGGCGTCGGTCGGTCATATTGCCGTATATGGAAAATACGACCGACCGCAAAAACAGTTAGAACGACACGCGCTTGGAATGGTTTACGGCAGAAACCTCGCACACGATGCCAACAACTACCGCGAAACACGCTTCACACACAACAAATAAATCAACCAAGCAACAGGCATCGCCAACATAAACACCGGATAAAACCACACAGCAGACAAACGCCCATACACCAAGCCACCCACAAACGGACCAACCGACATACCCAAATCAATACCCGCATAATACGTACTATTCGCAATACCACTGCGCTCGCGGCCTGCGATTACCACGGCCTGCGCCTGCGTGACTGAACTCATCAGACCGTAGCCGACAGCGGTGAAAATCGCAGCCAACAACAGCATCCAATCATTGAACAGGAACGTCATGCATGCGAGCATCGCCAGCATGCCCAACGAGCAGACCGTCAGCCAGAAACGGAAGCCCTTGCTGTCGAACAGGTCGCGCAAGCCCAGTCGCAACACCAATAACGCGACCGCGTAAAACATGAAAAACAGGTCGGACGATACCGGCAGATGACGAGACTGAACATAATTCACGATGAAGGACTGATTTGCGAAATACGCTATCGCAAACATCATGAACGTCAGCGACAACGGCACCACACGCGGTTCCAGAATCGAACGGATCGAAAAACGATGCTTTTTGGTTGCGCTAGCAGAACCGTCAATGTCTACGGCAGTGGAGGGATTCTCCGTTATGGAAGTCTGCTTTTTGCGTACCGGTTGTCCGCCATTCTTCACCATCAGTGTGGCGGTCAGCATGATCACCGCCAGCACCAGCGAACTCAAAAACGTCAGACGATAACCGATGTATTTTTGCGCGCGAATACCCAATGCCGGTCCGACCGCCATAGCCAGCGCGTTCATCGTGCCATACAATCCCATGCCGGCACCCATATGCCGGATCGGCAGCAAAAGCGACATCCACGTGGCCAGGCAGACCGAGCAGCATGCGAAACCAACGCCGTTGATCACGCGAGCCATGATGAGCATGATGGGGGAGTTTGCGAAATAGTACAGCAGTCCGGCGGCGAAATAGAGCACCGTGCCAACCGCCACAAGCGTGCGCTTGCTGGTTTTGTCGGAAAGATTGCCTGCGATAGGGCGGCAGAACAGTGAGATGAAACTCATCGACCCGGCCACCGCACCCATCAGCATGCCGTCCGCGCCCAACGATTCCGCATATCCGGCAACGATCGGATTGGCAAGCATATTGCTCGACATGAAACAGAACGTCGCAAGCATGACCAACGCCATATCACGGGTGATGAGACGATCATGCTTACGCCGGGGCTGTTCGGGCTGGTTCGATTGTTGTGCCGGTTGCTTCTGTCGTACCGATTCAGATGCGGGTATCGTTGGTGCTGTCATGCTCGTTCGCCTCCGAGCATGCAACTGTAGCAGCCTTGACGAAAAACGGCCGTCCACATATTGCGGACGGCCGATGGAGATGGCTTTAACGATGTGAAAGTATGCTTCGCTTACAGAGTTTTTACAGAGCTTTGGCGGCCTGCTCGACAAAACCTTCCATACCGTCGATGTCAACGACATGGTCGAAACGCACGTCGGCGGTCTCAAGACCGCGCAGCGCGGCCGGAGCGGTGGTGCCGGTGGCCTTGGCAAGCACGTCCATGCATTCGAAATCGGTGCCGGACGCGTCAAGACCCAGAGATTCGTTGACTACGCGCGGGAACTTGTACGGGCTCGCGGTGGCAAGCAGCACACGCGGGGTCAGCGGATCGCGTGGCATCTGCTGCATGACGTAGTAGCCGCACGCGGTGTGCGGGTCGATCACGTAATGGTTCTTGTTCCAGCAGTCGGCGATCATGTCGCGCACCTGGTTCTCGTCGGCCCAGCCGGTGCCGAAGATCGAACGAATCTTCTTCATCATCGGTTCGGGAACCTCGTAGGCGCCCCACTGGTTCAAATCGTTCATCAGCATGGAGATCAGACGGGTGTCCTTATCGGACATGTAATACAGCATGCGTTCCAGATTCGAGGAGATGAGGATGTCCATCGACGGGCTGATGGTCTGGAAGAATGGACGCTGACGGTTGTACGTGCCGGACGTCAGGAAGTCGAACAGCACGTTGTTCTTGTCGGAGGCGACGATCAGATGCTTGACGGGCAGGCCGAGCAGTTTGGCGTAGTAGCCGGCGAGAATGTCGCCGAAGTTGCCGGTCGGCACCACGAACTCGACCTCGTCGCCGACGTTGATGACCTGCTGCTCGAGCAGCTGCGCGTAGGCGGAGAAGTAGTACACGACCTGCGGCACCAGACGACCCACGTTGATGGAATTCGCGGACGACAGCACCACATGGGAGTCCTTTGCCAGACGATCCGCGAGATCCTTATCGCCGAAGATGCGCTTGACGGCGGACTGGGCGTCGTCAAAATTGCCCTTGACCGCGCACACGTTCACGTTGGAACCGGTCTGCGTGGTCATCTGCAGCTCCTGCACCTGGCTTACCTTGCCTTCCGGATAGAAGACGGTGATGCCGGTACCGGCCGCGTCCGCAAAGCCGGCGAGGGCAGCCTTGCCCGTGTCGCCTGAAGTGGCGGTGACGATCATGATCTTCTCATCCTTGTCACCATCGGCCGGAGTGGTACGCGCCATGAAGCGGGGAAGGATCTGGAGCGCGACATCCTTGAAGGCGGAGGTCGGGCCGTTGAACAGTTCCATCACATAATCGTCGCCAAGCGGCTTGACCGGAGTGATCCTCTCGTCAGACCACTGGTCGCCGTACGCTTCGGCGATGCAGGCCTTGAGCTCCTCCTCGGAGTAGTCCGGCAGCAGTACGGACAACACGTCGTATGCGATCCGCTGATAGGATTTGCCGGCCAGACCCGCGATGTCCACGTGGTTTTCGCCTAGGGAATCGGTCACGAACAGGCCGCCATCGTCGGCGATGCCCTTGCGTATAGCCTGCTTGGAGGTAAGCGAATCGGTGGTACTGCGTGTGCTGTGGAACGTGGTCACTTGATTTCCTTAGCAATAGAACGGACAGATTACGTCAAACGTGATTTCCAGTGTACCGGCACAGGTGGGAAGAAAACGCTCCGCGTCCGTGGAATGGAACGGCGGAATGCCCGCAGTCGTTGCAACGGCGGTTCTCGGATGGCACGGCAGCCAAGGCGTTCGGTCATCGATAATGTCCTGTCCCAGCCTCCGCGCCGTATTTCCCGCATGTTTCGAAACGCGGTTGTTCCACGGCGATTCGCGCACGTACACTGCTTTATTAAACCGCGGTACAGCGGATCATTCCGAAGTCAAGGAGGGCTTCATGACTGCATCACCTCTTGCGCAGACCCCGAACGACAAGTTCAACGCGCCAATCGCCGAAGCGGATCCGGAAATCGCTGAAATCCTCGATGCCGAACTGTCCAGACAGCAGAACGGCCTTGAAATGATCGCCTCCGAAAACTTCGTGCCACGCGCCGTCCTGCAAGCGCAGGGATCCGTGCTGACCAACAAATACGCCGAAGGCTATCCGGGACGCCGCTACTATGGCGGGTGCGAACAGGTCGACAAACTCGAAACCATCGCCCGCGAGCGCGCGAAAAGCCTGTTCGGTGCCGAATATGTCAACGTGCAGCCTCATTCCGGCGCGCAGGCCAACGCTGCTGTTTACCAGGCGCTCGTCAAGCCTGGCGACACGGTTCTCGGATTGGCTCTCGACCATGGCGGCCATCTCACCCATGGCATGAAGATCAACTTTTCGGGACGCTTCTATCATGCGGAAGCCTATGGAGTTAATCCCGAGACTTTCCGTATCGATCCGGAGATTATCCGCCAGCGGGCGCTTGAAACCCATCCGGCGATGATTATCGGTGGGTGGAGCGCCTATCCGCGCATTGAGGACTTCAAGGCGATGAAGGAGATTGCAGACGAGGTCGGCGCCAAATTCTGGGTGGACATGGCTCATTTCGCCGGTCTGGTGGCGGCTGGTCTGCATCCGAGTCCCGTGCCGTATGCCGATGTCGTGTCCTCTACCGCGCACAAAACTCTTGGCGGTCCGCGTTCCGGCTTCATTCTCGCCAAGCAGGAGTATGCCAAGAAGCTCAATTCTGCCGTGTTCCCTGGCCAGCAGGGTGGTCCGCTCATGCATGTCATCGCCGGCAAGGCCGTCGCCTTCAAGGTCGCGGCATCTCCGGAGTTCAAGGATCGTATGCAGCGCACGCTTGATGGTGCCAAGATCCTCGCCGAACGTCTCATGGCCGACGATGTCAAGAACAACGGCATCAGTGTCCTGACCGGCGGCACCGATGTGCATCTGGTCATGGTCGATCTGCGCAACAGCGAGATGGATGGTCAGCAGGGTGAGGATTTGCTTGCGCAATGCGGCATCACCATCAACCGCAACACCGTCCCGTTCGATCCGCGCCCTGCGTCCGTGGCGTCCGGTTTGCGTATCGGCACCAGTGCGCTCGCCACCCGCGGTTTCGGTCCGAAGGAATACGAGGAGGTTGCCGACATCATCGGTACCGCGCTCGCTGCGGGCAAGGATGCCGACGTCGAAGCTTTGAAGGCGCGTGTCATCAAGCTCACCGAGGACTTCCCGCTGTATCCGGGTCTCGACCAGATCCACTGATCGTACTCGTCCTTCCATTCGACGCGTTCGCGCCCCGCAAATACGCAAGCGGACGGCTCGAAATGGCCGCCATTGCGCAGCGGGGCGCGATCGCGCGCTATTCTAGGAAACTATGACGAATCCACAACATCAGACCGATGCCATCAACGCCGACGCGTTCGAAGCGGTATGCGTCATGGGTGACGCTGCCCGCAACGCGCAATCGCAGCTCGCGCAAGCTAACACCGAAGCGAAAAACGAACTGCTCAACGCTATCGCCGACGCGCTTGACAACCACGCCGACGTCATCGCCGGAGCCAATGCGCTCGACATGAGCCAGGCCTTCGACGACGGCATGGACGCAGGGAAACTCGATAGGCTCAAATTCAATGTGCCCCGGATCGCCGCAGCCGCGCAAGGCGTGCGGCACGTGGCCTCCCTGCCCGACCCGGTAGGCGAGATCGTGCGCGGATACCACCTTGAAAACGGCTTGAGGCTGCAACAGGTGCGCGTCCCCATCGGCGTGCTCGGCATGATCTACGAGGCTCGCCCCAACGTCACCGTCGACGTGGCATCACTGTGCATCAAATCCGGCAATGCGGTCCTCCTCAGGGGCGGTCACGCCGCCGAACGCACCAACGCGGCGACGCTCTCCATCATCGGCGACGTGCTCGCCGAACACGGATACGACCAGGCCATGATCGACTCCGTCGACCGATACGGACGAGCCGGCGCCACGGCCATGATGGAGGCGCGCGGACACATCGACGTGCTCATCCCACGCGGGGGAGCGGGACTCATCCAAGCCGTCGTGCGCAACTCCAAAGTTCCCGTCATCGAAACGGGAGCCGGCAACGTGCACATCTACGTCGACCGGTCCGGAGACCTCGACAAGGCCATCCCCATCCTCATCAACGCCAAAACCCAGCGCGTCGGCGTATGCAACGCCGCCGAGAAACTCCTCGTGCACCGGGACGTCGCCGAAACCTTCCTGCCGAAGGCCGCCGCGGCGCTCGCCGAAGCCGGCGTCGAAATGCATGCCGACGAACGCGCGTACGGCATCATCGAACAAGCCGGGGTGAAGGACGCGCATCTCACGCATGCCACCGACGAGGATTGGGACACCGAATATCTGGCGCTTGAGATAGGCATCAAAGTGGTCGATTCGCTTGACGAGGCCATCGCGCACATCAACCGTCATTCCACAGGACACACCGAATCCATCATCGCCGAGGACTATTCGGCCATCGAGGAATTCACCTCGCGCATCGATTCGGCGGTGGTGATGGTCAACGCCTCCACGCGATTCACGGACGGCGGAGTCTTCGGTTTCGGAGCTGAGCTCGGCATCTCCACGCAGAAGATGCACGCGCGAGGCCCTATGGGGCTTCGTGAGATGACCACGACCAAATGGATCGGCTATGGAACGGGACAGGTGAGAGCATGAGCGACGAAACCAAGCAGGAAACCGTGCGAAACAACAAGAATCCCTGGAACGCGGATCTGAACGATCCGATGCTCGGACTGCGACTGGCGTCCGAACGATTGAGCATCGTCCGCTACGTGTTCCTCGTACAGGTCGAGGACGGCATCGCCTCCGCCGACGAACGTGCATCGCTCGAATACGCCGACGCGGTGCTGATCGGTTGGCCCGAAGCCGACGCCGCGGACGTCGTCACCCCCGATGCCGCCCAGCTTGACGATATCGACGAGCAGATGCGGGACATGGAACAGTACATCGCCAAATTCAGCGCGATGGAACGCGACCATGATCTCGAAGGCATGACGGACACGCTGATTCGCGTCACCGAACGCGTGGCCAAGATCCGCAGCACATACCAGCCGGACTTTCCGCTGCCGACATTCGCCGAGATCCGTCGCGTCGTGCAGAACGAGTGGGATGAGGACATGGGCAAGATCGATCCTGACAACGCGTCTCCGACCGCGGACAGCATCGAGCAGGAGACCGTGGACGCGGACAAGGAGCAGCAGGCCGAGCGGCAGCACGAAAACGGGGCTTCCGCATGACCGGTCCGAAACGTATGCGGCCGGAATCCGCGGAGGCCGATCCCGAGCTCGCCGTCAGCTATGTGGTGGAACCGGAACGACGCATGTCGGAGCTGTCCGTGGACCGTCCGCAGTCGGCCGTGACGTCTGGCCGCAGGTCGGCACGAGGGAACTGGCATAACCGTCTGCGCATCGGCATCATGGGCGGCACGTTCGACCCGATCCACAACGGCCACCTGGTCGCGGCCTCCGAAGTGTCATGGGTATACGATCTCGACGAAGTGATTTTCGTGCCGACCGGACGGCCGGTGTTCAAACTGGACAAGAAGGTCACCAATGCGGAGGACCGCTATCTCATGACGGTCATCGCCACCGCATCCAATCCGAAATTCACCGTGTCGCGCGTGGACATCGACCGCCCCGGCATCACCTACACCATCGACACGCTGCGCGACATCCGCGCCCAGTATCCGGACGCCGAACTGTTCTTCATCACCGGAGCCGACGCCGTGGCGGAGATCATGCAGTGGAAGGACGCCGACAAGATGTGGGATCTGGCGCATTTCGTGGCGGTGACGCGTCCGGGCTATTCCTCGCCGGATGGGGTGAGACTGCCCGAAGGCAAAGTGGACACATTGGAGATTCCCGCATTGGCGATCTCCTCGACCGACGTCCGCAGGAGAGCCGAACACGGCGAGCCCGTCTGGTATCTCGTACCCGACGGCGTGGTGCAGTACATCGGCAAGCACGGCCTGTACCGGTGACCATCGCGGATGGGGCGTCCGCGACCCGCGAACGCCCTCGAACACACGTGGGCGTCGAGGTCTGCGTAGCCGGTTAGTATGGGTCACATCCACTTCGCTAGAACAGACGTTTGGAGATACGGTGAGCGCAATCCTTGAAGGAAAGCCGGATAAGAACCTTATCCTTGTCACAGGCAGGGCACACCCGAAGCTGGCGGCGGAAGTCGCGGAACAGCTCGGCATCGATGTTCTGGAAACCACAGCATACGATTTCGCGAACGGCGAGATGTACGTGCGCTACACCGAATCCGTGCGCGGCGCGGATGTGTTCGTGCTGCAAAGCCATTCCAACCCGGTCAACCAGGCCATCATGGAGCAGCTCATCATGATCGACGCGCTGAAACGCGCCTCCGCGCGCTCCATCACCGCGGTCTGCCCGCTGCTGGGCTATTCCCGTCAGGATAAGAAGCACCGCGGCCGCGAGCCCATCTCCTGCCGTCTGGTGTTTGACC
>ERZ1034980.873-NODE-873-length-19495-cov-57.750617_pt1 | contig 19495 bp, 10 predicted proteins | sample MGYA00520622_ERZ1034980 | MGnify/ENA primary metagenome ERZ1034980 (study PRJEB33766, sample SAMN09781791) | gut metagenome | biome: gut microbiome | host: Homo sapiens | place: Madagascar | study: EMG produced TPA metagenomics assembly of the PRJNA485056 data...
CCGGTTCCGCGGAAACAGGCGTGCAATGCGCGCAAAAAGGCGCCGTCCAAACGTCCGGTTCGGGTGATTCGGGCAAATCGCGCGGATCGGAATCGGAAATTCGCGCCCTCATCACCCGTCTTATCGTGGCGGCCGTCTGCACGATTCCGGTATTCGGCTCCACCATGCTCATGCTGTATCCGATGCCGAACTGGCTGCAGTTCCTGCTGATGCTGCCAATCGTCGGCTATGCGGCATTGCCGATTTTCCGCAGCGGTTTCGCCGCGATCGCCCACCGTTCGCCGGAGATGAACGCGCTCGTCAGCCTCGGCGCGCTGGCCGCATTCGCCTACTCCTGCGTGGTCACCTTCGCACCGAACGTCCTGCCCGAGAACGCGCGCGAACCGTATTTCGAAGCGGTCGGTGTGGTCGTCACGCTTATGCTTGTCGGCCAGCTGCTCGAAGCGCGCGCCCGCAAAGGCACCGGTGAAGCCATGCGCGCATTGGCGGGTCTGCAACCGAAAACCGCCCGCGTGGTGCGAGACGGCAAGGAAACCAGCATCGCCATCGATGACGTGCGCGTCGGCGACATCATCGCCATCCGCCCCGGCGAGCAGCTGCCGGTCGACGGCATCGTCATATCCGGCAGCTCCACCGTGGACGAATCGATGATCACCGGCGAAGCCATGCCGGTCGCCAAAACCGAGGGCAGCGAAGTGACGGGCGTCACCATCAACGGTGGTGGCTCGCTGCGGTACCGCGCCACGAAAGTCGGCAAGGACACCGTGCTCGCGCAGATCATCGGCATGGTGGCCGCCGCACAAAGCTCGAAAGCCCCCGTGCAACGATTGGCGGACCGTATCTCCGGCGTTTTCGTGCCGGCCGTGGTACTCATCGCCGTATGGTCGTGCGCGCTGTGGTTCGCGTTCGGCCCCGAACCGCGTGTCACGCACGCGCTGGTCGCCGCGGTATCGGTGCTGCTGATCGCCTGCCCGTGCGCGCTCGGACTGGCGACTCCGTTGTCGGTGACGGTCTCGACTGGCCGCGCGGCTCGCATGGGGGTGCTGGTCCGTTCCGCCGAAGCGTTGGAAACATGCGGCAAAGTCAATGCCGTCGTATTGGATAAGACCGGCACGATCACCGCCGGCAAACCCACCCTTACCGATGTGCTGCCGTTGGGCGTGTGGCATCGGCGTCCCGATGATTTGCTGACGATTGTCGCCGCCGCCGAACGTGATTCCGAGCATCCGCTCGCTGCTGCGATCGTTGCCGCAGCTGCGGAAAAAGCCGACGTCGCGGACGTTGCGGAACTCGCGCAAACCACCGATTTTCAGGCGATTGCCGGCCGTGGCGTCACCGCGCGCGTCACCTTCCGCGGTCTGCCGCACACCGTCGCCGTCGGCAACACCGACCTGATCGACGACCTTGACGTCGACATGCCCGACATTACGTCCGATACCTCCGAAATTGCCTCCGAGACCATCCACGATACGAACCTCGACGCCATCATCGCCGACATGGAACTCCTGTCGCAGCAAGGCAAAACGCCGATCCTAGCGGCCATCGACGGCCATCTCGCCGGCATCGTCGCCGTCGCCGACGTGCCGAAAGCCGACTCGCGCCAAGCCATCGAACTGCTCCGCAAACGTGGCGTCGAAGCCGTCATGCTCACGGGAGACAATCCGACCACCGCACGCGCCATCGCAAGCCAGGTCGGTATCGACGAACGTCATGTGATCGCCGGCGTGCGGCCGGAACGCAAGGCCGACGAAATCGCAAAACTCCAATCGCAAGGCTATACGGTGGCGATGGTCGGCGACGGCATCAACGACGCGCCCGCCCTCGCCCGAGCCGACGTCGGTTTCGCCATCGGCACCGGCACCGACGTGGCCGTCCAATCCGCGGATGTGACACTGATGCGCGGCTCGCTCATGGGGCTCGTGCATGCGCTCGACCTGACGCACGCCGCCATGCGCAACATCGCGCAAAACCTCGGCTTCGCACTCGGCTACAACAGCATCGGCATCGCGATCGCGGCCGGCGTGCTGTATCCGTTCACCGGAACGCTGCTGAATCCGATGATCGCCGGCGCCGCGATGGCGTTCTCGTCGTTGTGCGTGGTGACGAACGCAAGCCGGCTGCGCCTGTTCGATCCGGACGCGGAGGCGGCGAAAAACAAGACGTATCGGGTACGCAAGCCCGATCCGAGCAAAAATAATGGCAACCAGCACAGTCGGAAAGGAACGATCATGGGACTGTTCAGCGATCACAAGGCCAAGAAGGAAGCCGAGAACATGGGCGCGATGGGCGCCGGACACTGCTGCGGCGGTCATGACGGCCACGGCATGGCTTCGAATATGGGCGATTCCGCGGCGAACGTTGCGAAGGACCCGGTTTGCGGCATGAGCGTCGATCCGGCCACCGCGGCCGCGACCCGCGAATACGGCGGCGTCACCTACTACTTCTGCAACCCCGGTTGCGCCGACAAGTTCGCCCAGAACCCGGCCGCCTACCTGGGCTGAGACCTGATTCTCGTCCGTCCCCAATCTGCCGACATCGAATGACATCCGGCCGTCGGCGGGTTGGGGATTTTTGTTGAATGGTTGATTTACGGATTCCGATTCACGGACGAACGATAAGATTCCCCTCCCGCACTCCGGAGAGCGCGTCCCGCCCCGCTACAAACGTGCGCGTGACGACGCCGTTAAGCGTCATGCCATCGCAGGCGCAGATCGGATTGCGGCTTTCCAAAGCGGTAGCATCCACAACAAACCGTTCGTACGGGCGAATAATCGCCAAATCGGCCCGCAATACCGGCGTTATATCGCCACGATCGTCAAGTCCCACAAGCTGTGCGGTGTTGCACGACATCCACCGCACGACGTCGGCCAAACTCAAGCCGCGCCGCATCGCACCCGTCAACACCGCGCGGAATCCGACCTGCAGACTGGAAACGCCACCCCACGCGGTGGCGAGCGTGCCGGCTTTCATATCCGCGCTGGCCGGGGAATGATCGGTGACGACACCATCCAACGTGCCGTCGGCAAGCCCCGCCCATAGCGCGTCCTGCTCATGCAGATCACGAATCGGCGGACAGCATTTGAACGCGGTGGCGTTGTCGGGAATATGGTCGCAATCCAACGTGAGGTAATGCGGACAGGTCTCCGCGCTGACCGGCAGTCCTTCGGCCTTCGCCCGCCGCAGCACGTCCACGCTCAGACCGCTGGACACGTGCAGAATATGCGTTCGGCAGCCGGTGCGTGCCACCAGCCGTACGATCTTGCGCACCGCGTTCGCCTCGCATTCGGCCGGGCGCGATGCCGGTTCAACAGTGTTCGCAACAGTCGGGGATTTTGTTGCCGCGTTAGTCGCCCATTTCGCTGGTTTGGCACCGTTTCTTCTATGCCGAATCCGCCCGATATGCGATGTTGATTGTGTGGGGTAATCTGTTTTTGCCATGGTCGGTCATCTCCTGATGGTGGGTCGCGTTGCCAAGAGGCGCCGCCACTGCCTGTGATGGATGCATTTCAGTGCTTACGGCATCTGAAATTCTTCATTCGTCGTGACAGTTGTCGGCGGCCAAACCTGGTGAAACCCGGAAAGCAAGGGGTAGCATCGTCAGGAGAGCGGATGCGCCGCGTGAGAATGTACTGCAGGGAAGGGCGATGAGCGTGACTTCTGGAATTATGCTTTCAGACAATATGGGGGCTTCGAAGGACGCCATGGACGAGGAAGGCAATGCTGCCGCGGACCTCGGCTTGGTGGCGCGCATCCGGGAATCCTTCGATTCGCTGACTGCGACGGAACGTGAGGCCGCGCAGTTCATTCTGGGTCATCTGACCGACGTGCTGGTCTGCAATTCCGTGGAATTGTCGCAGTTGAGCGGCATCTCGCAGCCGACGCTCAGCCGCCTGTACCGCAAGCTCGGCTATGCGAACGCGGGCGAATTCAGACGTGACGTGCGTCGCGTCCATCGTCCTGGCTCTCCGGAGCTTTCACGGCACACCCAGTGCGACGATTTGGTCGCCGACCATCTGCGCCGTGACGAGGAAAGCCTGAAACGCACGTTTGAAGGCATCGACCGCGCGCAACTGTCATCCGCATGCCAAGCCATGGCCACGGCCCCGCATGTGGCGGTGGTCGGGTACCGCAGCAGCTATCCCGTGGCGCTGCACATGCGCGAACAGCTGATGCGGCTACGCGGAAACGTTGATATTCTGCCGAATCCAGGCCAGTCCATAGCCGAAGATCTGGTTGATTATGCGGCAGGCGACGTAATCGTCATCATCGGCGTGGGCCGGCGTCTTCCCTTCTTCTCGCGGCTCATCGACGTGATGCTTGAGCGCGGCCTGACCGTGGTGGTGATTGGCGACATTTCGGCGCGCAACGCCGTCATCGGCCGTAACGTCGCCTTCTTCAAAGTGGTGCTGAACTCCCACGTGCTGACGAGCTTCACCGCGGCGTTCGCCCTGATCGCCCTGATGATGGACGAAGTCGGAAAATGCCTCGTCGATACCGAAGACGAGGTGCACGCGCGTATCGAAGGCATCAACGATTGCTTCGATGCGCTCAATGAGCTTGAAGATTGATAGGGAAAATCTAGGCGCGGCACGTCCCGTTGGAACGGCGGTAAACGGAAGTGGAAGCGGGAATGGGAACGGAATGAATTCAAAACGAAACATGCTGGCGTACGACCGGTCCTCCACCGGATTGTGGGTGGCTTTGATCTTCCTCGTATCGCTGAATCTGCGGCCCGCCATCGCCGCCGTCGGGCCGGTCCTCGCCCAAATGGGAACCGACCTTGCGTGGGGCGAGGGCGTGCAAGGCGTGCTGACGGCGATTCCGCTGATCGCCTTCGCCGTGGTCAGCCCGCTCGTCACGTTCCTTGCGCGCCGCATCGGCATCGACATATCGATTCTGCTGGCACTGCTGTGCATCGCGGCGGGCGATTTCGCCCGCTCGTTCGGCGGTGGCGTCGGCATCTGGCTGGGCACGGTGGTGTTCGCCTCCGCCATCGCCGTCGGCAACGTTCTTGTGCCGGTGATCGCGAAACGCGACTATGCCGGCCATGTCGCGATGGCGACCGGCGTCTACTCCGGTTGCATCACCGCCGGCAGCGCCACAGCCGGATTGCTGTCCGCGCCGCTCGCGCAGATGTGGGGCGGATGGCGCGCGTCGCTCGCCTTCTGGAGCGTGCCGCCGCTGGTCGTCGCCGTGCTGTGGGCGTTGCGTATCCTGCACAATCGCAAGATCGTCGTCGCGTCGGCCGCCGTACGGAACTCGCCTTCCGCCCAATCCGCACGTTCCCAATCGTCGCGTGGCGTGTTCGCCCGTGTTCTGCGCCGTCCGATGACGTGGTACGTGACGGCCTTCATGGGACTGCAATCGTCCGCCTTCTACACCATGTCCAACTGGATGCCGTCCATCTCGGCGTCCATCGGCTACGACGCCTCCACCGCCGGCGTGCATCTGTTCATCTTCCAAGGCATCGGCATTTTCTCCGGCCTGCTCATTCCGAAACTCATGAACGTGCGTGGCAACCAGGTCTGCGCGGCGCTTACCGCAAGCGCCCCCATGTTCATCGCCGGCCTCGGCATGCTGCTGCTGCCGCATCTCATGCCGGTATGGGCGTTCGTCGGCGGCTGCGCGCAAGGCGCGTCCCTGGTGGTGGCGCTCGCATTGATCGCGTTGCGCGGCCGTGACAGCGCCGAAACCGTGGTGCTGTCGGGCGTTGCGCAGTCGTTCGGCTATCTGATCGCGTCGCTCGGCCCGCTTATGTTCGGCGTGCTGGTCCAGGCCACCGGCGGCCACCATGTGCCGCTGATGGTGTTCACGTTCGTCGCTTTCCTGCAGTGCGTCGTCGCGGTCATCGTCGGCAGGCCTTCCAAAATGTGACTTTTCGCATCTCGCGAAATCGAAAGCGTCCGCAGAGGGAAGTACCGTTAGCCGTATGACAAGCCCTAAGACTGACGACGGTACAATGCATCTGCTCGATCCTGCTCCCTTCGGACGTATCCTTCCGGCCATGGTCACCCCCATGAAGGCCGACGGAGCCGTAGATTTCGAAGCCGCGCAACAGCTGGCGAGGCAGCTCGTGGCGGATGGTGCCGACGGTCTTGTGGTCAACGGCACCACCGGCGAATCTCCGACCACCCACATGGAGGAGAAGGTCGAGCTGGTTCAGGCCGTCAAGGAAGTCGTGGACGTGCCGGTCATTTCCGGCGCCGGTTCCAACGACACCGCGCACACCGTGCGCATGGTGGAGCAGACCCAGGAGGCGGGCGCCGACGCGGTGCTCGTGGTCGCCCCGTATTACTCCCGTCCGTCGCAGGAAGGCGTGTTCCGCCACTACAAGGCGGTCAACGATTCCGCGGACAAGCCGATCATCATCTACGATGTGCCGGGCCGTACCGGACTGCACATCCAGCTGGAGACCTACCGCCGTCTGGCCGAGCTCGACCACGTCAAGGCCGTCAAGGACGCCACCGGAGACATCGCCGGCGCGGTACGCAAGCGTATGGAAACCGGCCTGACCTGGTATTCGGGCGATGACGGCCTGTTCCTGCCGTTCCTGTCCGTCGGCGCAGTCGGCATCATCTCCGTGATCGCGCACGCCGCCGCCGGCCCGATGCGTGACCTCGCCAACGCGTTCGATCGTGGCGATATCCACGAAGCGCAGCGCATCTCCGTGCAGCTGGCGCCGCTCGTCGAAGCGATGAACGGCAATGGCTTCCAGGCCGTGATGGCCAAGGCCTCGCTGAAGGTGCGTGGAATCCTCGACTCCACCGAAATGCGCCTGCCGAACGTCGGTCCGGGCGAAGCGGAACTCGTGCGCGCGGAAAAGGGCATGCGCGCCGCGGGACTGCTGTGAACCGAATCGCATGATGCGACTGGCCTGTCGCGCATGAACGCCGGCAGGCACCCAAATTCCTCGTTTCCGCATAGGCGGAGACAATTAGTAATAGAAATCCAACTAGGAAATGGCTACAGAAGAAACCACAAAGACAACAACACACAAGCGCGGCAGCAAGGCTGCCAAGCGTACTGAAACCGCAGTCAAGGCATCCAAGACCACCAAGGCCGCGAAGTCCGAGAAGACCGCCATCAAGAAGGCCAAGTCCTCCACCCGCAGCCGTGGCAACGGTGGTTCGCGCAACGGCGGCTCCCGTGGATCCCGTGGCGGCAACGGTTCGAACCGTCGCCCGTCGCATTCCGCGCCGCAATCCACCGCGCCGCAGCAGGACGAAGTGCTGATCGCTCCGCCGAAGTACCGCAAGGGCTCCATGCGCATCGTGCCGCTGGGCGGTCTGGGTGAGATCGGCCGCAACATGAACGTGGTCGAATACAACGGGCATATCCTGCTCATCGACTGCGGCGTGCTCTTCCCGGAAGAGGAGCAGCCGGGCGTGGACCTCATCCTGCCTGACTTCCACTACATCAAGGACCGTCTCGACAAGGTCGAGGCGCTCGTGCTCACCCACGGCCACGAAGACCACATCGGTGGCGTGCCGTACCTGCTCAAGCTCCGCCCGGACATTCCGCTGATCGGTTCCAAGCTCACCCTCGCCTTCGTTGAGGCCAAGTGCAAGGAACACCGCATCAACCCGACGCTCGTCGAGGTCAAGGGACGCGACAAGCTCAAGGTCGGCCCGTTCAACCTGGAATTCGTGAACGTCACGCACTCCATTCCGGACGCGCTCGCCGTGTTCGTGCAGACCCCCGCCGGCTCGCTTATCGACACCGGCGACATCAAGCTCGACCAGCTGCCGCTCGACCACCGCATCACCGATCTGGTGGAATTCGGCAAGCTCGGCGAAAAAGGCGTGGACCTCCTGATGATGGACTCCACCAACGCCGAGGTCCCGGGCTTCGTCAAGCCGGAGACCTCCATCGGTCCGGCGCTCGACCAGGCGTTCGCACAGGCCACGCGCAAGATCATCGTGGCCAGCTTCTCCAGCCACGTGCACCGCGTGCAGCAGGTCGTCGACGCGGCCCACAAGTACGGCCGCAAGGTCGTGTTCGTCGGACGTTCCATGGTCCGCAACATGTCCATCGCAGCAGATCTGGGCTACCTGCGTCTGCCCGAGGACACCGTCATCGACCTGAAGCAGGCCCATGACGTGCAGGACGACAAGCTCGTCTACATGTGCACCGGCTCCCAGGGCGAGCCGATGGCCGCGCTCGGCCGCATCGCCGACGGCAACCACCGCGACATCACCATCAACGAGTTCGACACGGTGATTCTCGCCAGCTCCCTGATCCCAGGTAACGAGCATGGCGTCTACAAGGTCATCAACAAGCTCGTGCAGCTCGGAGCCCGCGTGGTCAACCGAGACAACGCCGCCGTGCACGTCTCCGGCCACTGCAACGAAGGCGAGCTGCTGTACATGTACAACATCGTCAAGCCGAAGTGCGCCATGCCTATCCACGGCGAAAACCGCCACTTGGTGGCCAACGGCATGATCGCCGTCAAGACCGGCGTCGATCCGCAGAACGTCGTGCTGGCCGAAGACGGCGACGTCGTCGACCTGTACCACGGCCAGGCCGCGGTCGTCGGCTCCGTGCCGTGCGGCTACGTCTACGTCGATGGCGATTCCGTCGGCGAACTGACCGACGAAGAACTCGAGAAGCGCCGCATCCTCGGCACCGAAGGCTTCGTGTCCAGCTTCGTGGTCGTCGACACCGAAACCGCGGATGTCGTCACCGGCCCGAAGATCTACCTCAACGCGGTCGCGGAAGACGAAAGCGAGTTCGACAAGGTCCGTCACCAGATCGTCGAGCAGCTGCAGGACGCGATGATGCAGGGCACGCGCGACACCTACAAGCTGCAGCAGATCATGCGACGCACGCTCGGCGGCTGGGTGGCACGACAGCTGCACCGCAAGCCGATGATCGTCCCCGTCGTCGCCGACATCGCGCAGGACGTGGACGACGCGATGGGACTGAACGCCGCGAAATAAGCCGTAAATTTACCATAAATTGAATCAAGGCGACGTGATCGGCACAACTGATCGCGCCGCCTTCTGTTACCAGAAAGAAGGAGTGACATGCTAGGAGCAAACCTCACCCGAATCGAAGCGGAAGAACGCAAAAGCATCATCGCCGCGCCAATCCATTACACGGTCAAGCTTGACCTGACCCGCGGAGCCAAGGATTTCGGCTCCGAAACCACCATCACCTTCGACGCGAAGCCGGGGGAGTCAAGCTTCCTTGACCTCATCGCCAACGAAGTCAGCGAAATCACCCTCAACGGTGAAACCCTCGACCCGGCTGAAGCGTACGTCGACAGCCGCATCGAACTGAAGAACCTCAAGGAGCACAACGAGGTCACCGTCAAGGCGATGTGCCAGTACTCCAACACCGGCGAAGGCCTGCACCGCAGCGTCGACCCGTCCGACGGCAACGTCTACCTGTACACCCAGTTCGAAGTGCCGGACGCCCGCCGCGTCTACGCCGTGTTCGACCAGCCCGACCTCAAGGCCGTGTTCGACTTCTCCGTGCTCGCCGCCAAATCCTGGATCGTCACGTCCAACATGCCCACCTCCTCCGTGACCGACAACGAAACCGTCACCGAGGAAGGCACGCTCGGCGATCACGCCGCCGAAACCACCAAGCTGTGGGCGTTCGAACCGACCCCGACCATGAGCTCCTACCTCACCGCCATCTGCGCCGGACCGTACGCCGAATGGCACACCGAATACGCCAATGAGGACGGCCGCACCGTGCCGATGGCCATGTACTGCCGCCAGGCGCTCGCCAAGGCCTTCAGCAAGGACGTCGACTACCTGTTCGACATCACCAAGAAGGGCTTCGCCTTCTACGCCAAGACCTGGGGCGTGCCGTACCCGTACGCCAAGTTCGACCAGATCTACGTGCCGGAATACAACGCCGGCGCCATGGAGAACATCGGCATGGTCACCATCCGCGACCAGTACGTGTTCGAATCCAAGGTCACCGACGCCTACGCGGAACGCCGTGTGGTCACCGTGCTGCACGAGCTCGCCCACATGTGGTTCGGCGACTACGTGACCATGAAGTGGTGGAACGACCTGTGGCTCAACGAATCCTTCGCCGAGTTCACGTCCACCCTCGCCACCGCCGAAGCCACCGAATGGAAGGACGCCTGGGCAACCTTCAGCTCCGGCGAAAAGAGCTGGGCGCTGCGTCAGGACCAGCTGAGCACCACCCACCCGATCGTCGCCCCGATCAACGACCTCAACGACACCTACGTCAACTTCGACGGCATCACCTACGCCAAGGGCGCCTCCGTGCTGAAGCAGCTCGTGTACTACGTGGGCCGTGAGAAGTTCTTCAAGGGCATCAACAACTACCTCAACAAGCACGCCTACTCCAACGCCACCCTCGCCGACCTGCTCGCCGAACTGGAACTCACCTCCGGCCGCGACCTGAAGGCGTGGAGCGCCCAGTGGCTTGAGGAATCCGGCATCAACACCATCGCCACCGAAGTCGAAGAGAACGAGGACGGCACCATCAAGCGTCTCGCCCTGCGCCAGACCGCTCCGGCCGAGCATCCCGTGCTGCGCGCCCACCGTCTCGCCGTTGGCTTCTACAACGAGGATCCGGAAACCGGCAAGATCGTGCGCACCGACCGTTTCGAACTGGACGTCGACGGCGAACTGACGGTCGTCGACGCTGCCGCCGGCAAGGCACGTCCGTCGCTGATTCTGGTGAACGACGACGACCTGACCTACACGAAGCTGCGTTTCGACGACAAGAGCCTCGCATTCGCGACAAGCAACCTGTACCGCTTCGACGATGCGCTCGCCCGTTCCGTGCTCTGGCTCGCCCTGTGGGACATGACCCGCGACGGCGAACTGCCGGCACGCCAGTTCATCGACACCTCGCTGGCCGCGCTCGCCACCGAACACGAGTCCACCACCTTCCGTTACGCGCTGGCACAGGTCAGCACCACCGCATGGCATTACACCGCTCCGGCAGAGCGTGCCGAGATCGTGAAGCATGTGGCCGCCGAACTGTTCAAGCTGGCGGGTCAGGCCAAGGCCGGCTCCGACGAACAGTTCCAGCTCGTCACCGCCTACCTGGGCTACGGCGAGCCGGGCGACGAGGCGTTCGTCGCCAACGCGAAGGGCCTGCTCGACGGTTCCGTGGCATTCGACGGTCTGGAAATCGACAACAACTTCCGCTGGACCATCATCAACGCGCTGAGCACCGTCAACGCGATCGACCAGGCGGGAATCGACGCCGAACTGGCCAAGCGCGAAACCACCGAGAACCGTGAGTTCGCCTATGGCGCACGCGCCGTGGCCGGTACCGCCGAAGCGAAGGCATGGGCTTGGAACGAGGCCCTGCACAACGACGAGCTGACCAACATGCAGCTTGAGGCTGTGGCCGGTGGCTTCGCGGCCACCCCGCGCGCCGACTTGGCCGAACCGTACGCCGAGAAGTATTTCGAGGTCGCCGACTGGATTTGGGAGCACAAGACCTTCCACATGGCGGAAGCGCTGCTCGAAGGCCTGTATTCGGGCTATGCCGATCCGGCGAAGCTCGTGGAGCTGGGTGACGCCTGGCTCGCCTCCCATAAGGACGCGGACAACGCCTTGCAGCGCATTGTGCGTGGCAACGTCGAGGCTTCTCACCGCACGCTGAAAGTGCGCGACTTCAACGCCGCGCTCTGATAGCAGGGGCGACAGGAACGTTCCCGCTTAAGAGCCGTCATGTCGTCGCACGACTTTGATTTTGGGTGCGATTTTCAAAGTCGTGTGACGGGCATATCGGCATTTATGCCCCCTAATCCTCGGTTTCCGTTTGAAAATAAGGATTAGGGGGCATTTTGCGTCGAAGGCTGTCGCACGACTTTGATTTTGGAGGCATTTTTCAAAGTTGTGCGACAAGCGTGCTGGCTTTCATACCCTCTAACTCTTATTTTTCGCTGGTTTTCAACGGAAAATGATAGTTAGGGGGTATTTCTTTATCAAGTGCTGTCGCACGACTTGATTTTCCGCCTTGAAATCAAAGTCGTGCGACACGAAAAGGGCATTGCGCGCCGTGAAATGCTTTGAATTGTGAAGTGTTATGCGATTGCGTCGTCACCTGCTGGTTTCGGCGGCACGGTTGAGTACGATAGGTCACGGAAATATCGTTTGCAGATAGCGAGGATTTGAGACTCATGCCACGTATGTTCGGAACCGACGGCGTTCGAGGATTGGCGAATAGGGATTTGACGGCACAGCTGGCGCTCGATTTGGGTGACGCTGCGGTGCGCGTGCTGGGTGATGACGAGCGGAGCGAATTCGAAAGCCGTCGCCGTGCGCTGGTCGGTCGTGATACACGAGTTTCCGGCGATTTCCTCGCCGCCGCACTGTCCGCTGGTATGTCCGCCGGCGGCTTCGACGTGATCGACGCCGGCATCATCCCGACGCCGGGCGTCGCATACCTGACGTCCGTGCTCAACGTGGAAATGGGGGCGGTGATCTCCGCATCCCACAATCCGATGCCCGACAACGGCATCAAGTTCTTCGCCCGCGGCGGCTTCAAGCTGCCCGACACCAAGGAAGACGAGATCGAAGCGGTGCTCGGCCAGGATTGGGATCGTCCGACCGGTGCGGGCGTGGGTCGTGTCAGCCATGACACCGCCACCGCCACCAACCTGTACATCGACCATCTGGTTTCCGCCATCGCGCCGGTCGGTCCGGACAAGTCGCAGCCGACGCCGCTGAAGGGCCTGAAGATCGTGGCCGATTGCGCGAACGGCGCCACGTCCGTGGTCGCTCCGGAAGCCTTGCGCCGCGCCGGCGCCGACGTGACCGTCATCAACGCGTCGCCGGACGGCTACAACATCAACAAGAACGCCGGCTCCACCCATCCTGAGCAGCTGCAGGCCATGGTCAAGGCCTCCGGCGCCGTCATGGGCGTTGCCTTCGATGGCGATGCCGACCGTTGCCTTGCCGTGGATGAGGACGGCAACATGGTCAACGGCGATCAGATCATGGGCATTCTGGCGCGCGCCAAGAAGAACGCGGGCAAGCTCAACCATGACACCCTCGTCGTGACGGTGATGAGCAACCTCGGTCTGAAGTTGGCCCTGCGTTCCATGGGCATCAAGACCGTGCAGACCAACGTGGGCGACCGTTACGTGCTCGAAGAGATGCTGCGAGGCGATTATTCGCTCGGCGGCGAGCAGTCCGGCCACGTGATCAACCGCGAATTCGCCACCACCGGCGACGGCACCCTGACCGCGCTCACCCTGTGCAACGAGGTCGTCAAATCCGGTAAGAGCCTGAAGGAACTGGCCGCCGACTTCCCGCAGCTGCCGCAGACGCTCATCAACGTGCCGAACGTCGACAAGATGGCCGCCAAGACCAACGCCAAGGTGCAGGCCGCGGTGGAACGCGAAGAGAAGCTGCTGGGCGACACCGGCCGCGTGCTGCTGCGTCCGTCCGGCACCGAGCCGCTCGTGCGCGTCATGGCCGAAGCCGAAACCCAGCAGCAGGCAGACGAAGTGTGCGATCGCCTCGCCAAGGTCGTCGCCGACGAACTCACCCTGTAAGAGCCCGCAAGGAGATATGCCCCATGTTCGGACACAACTCGAAAGTGGACCTCGAACTCAACCGCGAGGTCGAAAAGCTCATCAAAACCGGCGGCAAAGAGAAAATCATGCCGATCGTGCAGGCCGGCGAACCGGTATTACGCCAGCAGACCATCGCCTACGACGGCCAGTTGAGCCGCAAAACGCTTGACAAGCTCATCGACACCATGCGCACCACCATGCTGGAAGCGCCGGGCGTGGGCCTCGCAGCCACCCAGATCGGTCTCGGTCTGGCTTTGGCCGTCGTCGAAGACCACGTATGCGAAGGCGACGATGGCGATCCGCGCGAAGCCGCGGAATTCCCCTTCCACGCCATCATCAACCCCAGCTACGAGCCGATCGGCACCGAAACCCGCAGCTTCTACGAAGGCTGCCTGAGCTTCGACGGTTACCAGGCCGTACGCAAGCGTTGGCTTGACATCACCGCCCGTTGGCAGGATGAGGACGGCAACAAGCATGAGGAACATCTGCACGGCTGGCCGGCCCGCATCTTCCAGCATGAAACCGACCATTTGAGCGGTGAACTGTACATCGACCAGGCCGAAATCCGAAGCCTGACCACCAATGAGAACCTTGAGGATTTCTGGTGCGAGGATCCGGTACCGACCGAAGCGGCGGCCGAACTCGGCTTCGAACTGTAACCGCGTAAACGAACGAGACAAGAACGATGAATGCCTCCCAGGCGAACACTTGGGAGGCATTCATCATATTCGGGATTATTGGAATGTTCGAAACATGAGTATTCCAAATATTCCAATATTTCAGTATTCCGGATTCACTAGCACATCGTACGTATCCGTGTTCCGCTCGGCATCCGAACGCAGATCCCAGCCAGGCTTGCGCATTCCATACAACACCAGCGGCGGTAAACCGAGCACAAGCACGACTACAGCCACAAGAATCGCATATGAAACGCTATCCAAACCGGTGAAACCAGCCGGTCTCACGAAAGTCAACACGAATGCCGCGGCGGAAGCGACGAAACCGACGCCCGCGACCAACCGAATCGCAGGAACTCGATACGTGCGGCGGACTTCTGGATGGGTGTCGCGCAGACGAATCGCGGCGGCAAACATCAACATGTACATCACCAGATACAGCGCGGTCGCCATATCCACCAGCGTCGCGAAAGCCGTGTTGCCATTGGGGATCAACACGAACAGCAACGCCAGCACGGTCACGATAATGCCTTGCGGAATCAGAATGCCTTCCTGCACGTCGTGGGCATTGCGCTTCTGCAGCGCGGGAGGCATCAGTCCCGTGCGGGCGGCCGCTAGCAAACCGCGAGAAGGACCAGCTATCCAAGCCACCACGGAAGCGAACGCGCCTAGCGCGATGAGCAGCGAAATCACCGGGGTGCCCCAACCCATGCCAAAATGGTCGAAGAACTCCCTGAACGCCAGATTGATGCCGTCGATGAGCCCCAGCTCACGATGCGGCACAGCAAAGGCGATTGCCAAAGTCGGCAGCACAAGTACCAGCAGAATCAGCGCGGTCGCTAGTGCAATGGCGCGTGGGAATTGACGTCCCGGATGCTCCAAGTCGTTGGCATGCACGGCATTGACCTCCATACCCGCGTAGGCGAGCACATTGGATACGATTAGCACAATCGACGCGATGCCCGTCCACGGCGGAAGCAGCGCGGATGCGTGCAGGGAGGTCTGCACTGGCTTACCGATCGCCAGCCAGATAATGCCGAAGACGATAAGCAGCAACGCAGGAAACAGCGTGCCGATAAGTCCCGAAATCGCCCCGACCTTGGCGAACAGATTGCCGCCGCGCAACGCCACCATCGTGCTTGCCCAATACAACACGATGATCACCGCGGCCACATATACGCCATTATTGCCCAAGCCACCCATGCCGAACACATACGACAGGCTGACGGCGATGAACGCAATCTGTATCGGATACCACACCACATTCTGAATCCACTGCAGCCAAATGGCGAGAAATCCGATGCGATTGCCGAACGCCTCACGCACCCACACGTACACGCCACCTTTCCAGCCGGTGGCCAGTTCGGCAGCCACCAGCGCGGTCGGCACCAGGAAAACGACCGCCGGAATGAGATACAGCAGAATGGAAGCGAGACCATAATCGGCCATGGCCGGCAGAGAGCGTAGCGAGGCCACCGCCACCACGGTCAACATCGCCAGTTGGCTGACTGTCATCATGGTTTTGCCGGTTTTATTGGCAACGGTTGCCGTGCTTGCGATTGCGCCGTGCCCGTCAGCGCCGTTCCCTCTATTCGCCCCGGCATGCGCAGGTATGCCCGTACGATTGCGGTTTCCTGCGACGGCAGACGGATTGCGTGGCGTTGTTGTCGGTGCCGTCGCAGCGTTCGTCGTGGAACGTGCGGACCCGGGATGTGCAGCTGCGCTTGCATCGTGCGCTACCACAGCAAGCGGCTTTTTCATATGAACTGTCATTGCAGCCAGCTTTCGTAAACATAATCGTTGTGGGAATGAACATGAATTTCCTTAATGCGGGAAACGATGGAATTCGTGGAATGACCGCGAAATATCAGTGGTGGAATCCGGATGCACGAGCCTCGCTTGGCATTGGTGAGCGCAGTCCGTCCAGATATTTCACACACGACTTCAGATCCTTGATGAACGCTTCGGCCATATCGTGGCTGAAACCGTTACGCACCACAATGCGCTGCACGGTCACCTGCGTCAGATCCACCGGCATCGGATAAGCCGGCACCAGCCATCCCTTCATGCGCAGCCGATCCTGCAGATCGTACAGATTCCACTTGCGATCCGGCTTGTCGTTGAGCATCCATGCGAACACCGGAATGTCGGAACCGTCGTTCCACAGCGTAAAATCATCCATCTGCTCGATCTCGCCCGACAGATATTTCGCCACATCATGCGAAGTCTGCTGCACCCTTCGATACCCGTCGAATCCCAAACGCAGGAACATGTAGTACTGCAGCAGTACCTGTGCGCCCGGACGGGAGAAGTTCAGTGCGAAAGTCGGCATTTCGCCGCCGAGATAACTCACCTTGAAAATAAGGCTTTCCGGCAGGTCAGCGGTTTCGCGCCATACGACCCATCCCAAACCGGGGTAGACCAGACCGTACTTGTGACCGGAGGTGCTGATGGAGTAAACGCGCTTGACGCGGAAGTCCCATGCGAGGTCCGGCTGGATGAATGGTGCGATCATACCTCCCGAAGCGCCGTCCACATGGATGCGCACATCAAGTCCGGTGCGCTCCTCGATGCGGTCCAGTGCTTCGCTGATCTGTTCGACCGGCTCATACATACCCGTATAGGTCACGCCCATGATGGCCACCACGCCGATGGTGTTCTCATCGACATACTTGTCGAGATCATGGCCGTCGAGCACTTTGTGGTCCTCGGAAATCGGCACATAGCGTGGTTCCACGTCGAAATAGTTGCAGAACTTCTCCCAGCACACCTGCACGGCGCTGCTCATCACCAGATTCGGACGATCGGTCGGCAGGTCGGCCTTTTCGCGGGCTTCCTTCCAACGGCGCTTCAACGCGAGTCCGCCCAGCATGCAAGCTTCCGACGAGCCGATGGTGGAGGTTCCGATGGCATTCATTGGATCGGGCGCATGCCATAGATCGGCGAGCATGTGCCAGCAGCGCGATTCGACTTCGGCGGTTTTCGGGTACTCGTCTTTGTCGATCATGTTCTTGTCGGCCGCCTCCATGTACAGGCGGTTCGCATGATCGTCCATCCACGTGCTCACAAAAGTTGCAAGATTGAGTCGCGCGTTGCCATCCAGCATGGCCTCGTCATGCACCACTTGGTAGGCGGTTTCCGGCAGACTACCCTTCTGTGGAATGGTAAATTTCGAGAACGCCTGGGCTTCCTTCGGACGGGCGAACAGCGGATTGATTTCCACGCTGTCAGGAACAACGCGGTCGTCGGCATTGCCGCAGGTGTTGTCGCAGCAATGCGAATTGTTGTTTTCAGTGGTGGAATGTGTTTCTGACATTGCAGTTCCTTTCGTTGATTTGGAACGTTTATTGCGTTCCGGGATTCAAAAATGAAAGTCGATTCTGGATTTTTGCTGGGAAATAGTCACATTTGCGCTATATGAAAATTCGTACGACAACCGCTTCGCACGGAGGTATCCGCGCGCGGTTTCGTAATGAACACCGTCATTCGAACTCGCATGGTTGTGTTCTCACAAAGAGGAATGCGCACGTTGGTTTGTTGCACATTCTTACACGCTGAAGGTGGGTATCGGCTACGATGGGCAGGTATGAACGAATCGACGATGAATCTTTCCTGGCTGGATGACGCGAAGCAGGACATCGAACAATGGTCGGCATCGATGCCGAATGACGCCGACAACCAGCCGATCGACTGGCGATGGGTGTCTTCCCTTGACCTGCGTAACGGCATTGGTGCCGCCACAAGACAGCACGTTGATTTGTTGGCAATGCTGCGGTCCTCGTCGCCGCAACTTTCCGCCCCGCAGCTGCACGCCCTGTTGAAAGATGATCTTGCGATTCGAGATCGGCTCGAACCGACCATCGCGCAGTGCAACAGCACGTTCATGATGGATTACGACCGACTTATCGCTTCCTATCGGCTGCCGCGCGCGCTTGCTTACGCGAACCGTCGGTTGTGCGACGAAATCGCTGTTCTGCGACAGATTGGCGTGGCGATGGGATTGTGGACGGTCACCGAGGAACGACGTGAGCGCGTGACGGTTCCGGTGCTGCTGCCCGGTTCGGCTTTGGCTTCCGGGGGAGTGGCGTTGGATGATATTCAGGATCGAACCGCTGACATCGTTAACGGCCGCGCCGCCCGTCGTGCCGCAGAGAAAAGTCAGAAGCGAGCCAGTGACTATGCCATGTCGCGTGCGAACCTGAGTGGAGTAACCAGTCCGGGCGGCTCCACGTTGTTTGATTACGGTTCGGAAACGAAATCCGCTGAAGCGGCGCAGTTGCGTCGGATGGCTGAATACCGCAAATCGGATTGGCGTGACGCTTATCTTCCTGGACGCGATGTGGACAATGTCATGGGAATCGACATCGAAACCACCGGTACTGACCCGGCGCGTGTGTACATCATCGACGTCGGCTTTGAATATATGAACATGATTTCCCCTCGCCCTGCTGCCGCACCTACTGGATACCAATACGAGCAGAGTTATTACGAAACGGGCGATGCGTATGGTCAGTCGCGTCTGTCGTTCGGCGTTCCTGCCGCGAACGCGACGCTCGGTAATCCGCTGATTCTCGATTTGACCGGTATCGATGTACGTGATCGTGCGTCCGGCTTCCGCCTGTTCGATGAGTGGCCGGAGGCTCAAATCGGTTTGCTGCAGCGATTGGAGCAGCAACCGTACGTAGCGCACAACGCTCGTTTCGAACATAGCTTCTTCATGTTGAATGTGGCTGGATATGCGGAAAGCTACCGTGCGGGCAAGATTACGATTATCGACACGTTGCCGATGAGCCGCCGTTGGGATGAAGGGTCAATTCCGGACGGCGAGCATCCGTACGGCAATAACACGTTGGACGCATACGCCAAGCGGCAGGGCGCGCTCGATGAAAGCAAGTCGGAGCGCCACCTCGGTTTGGAAGATACGCATATCATGCTGGTTGCCATGAAACATCACTTGGGTGTATTGCATGGCGAAGGCCGCGGTCCGTGGGGTGCGAATGGCAAGTCTGGCATCGGTGGCAAGCATTGCGGGCGCCGCTGGTAGCATTTGCGATTCGTGTCGCAGTTTCCTGGTTCTTCTTCCCGTGACCGTCCCGTTTTGGCTTTCCCTTCCGGCTTTTGTTACCCGTAACGCCGTTTTGCGGTTACAAAATGCGGATGCGATTGCGGATTTGCGGGGATGGAATGGGCGATTGCGGGGATGGTTTCGGTGGTTGCGGGGTTGGTCGGGCCTGGTTTGTCAAGTTTCGACACGCCGATGGAACGTTGGATTTCCAACGGTTCACGCGTT
>ERZ1034980.875-NODE-875-length-19463-cov-10.029885_pt1 | contig 19463 bp, 18 predicted proteins | sample MGYA00520622_ERZ1034980 | MGnify/ENA primary metagenome ERZ1034980 (study PRJEB33766, sample SAMN09781791) | gut metagenome | biome: gut microbiome | host: Homo sapiens | place: Madagascar | study: EMG produced TPA metagenomics assembly of the PRJNA485056 data...
GCCATAAGAACTACTGCTGCACATCCCCATGCCATCCATGAGTTGTTAGCCTCTACTCCTGTCTTAGGAGCTGTTCCTGTAGCATTGTCAGCTGCCTTAGAAGCATCTACCTTAGCGATAACTGCTACTGGAGACAGATCTTTGAAAGAAGCTGTAACTTCTTTGTTCTCCAGGTCTACGCTGTCCGGTGTGATAACTTCCCATGTAGAACGTGTTGTACTATAGTGAACTATAGCCACATCAGACATTCCACTTGTCAGTGCAGGCACAGAAATTTTAACACCCTTTACATCAGTTGTCGGTGCACCATTCTGTGCTACCAGATCTTCAAACGATGTGATCAGGCTCTTGCCTTCCAGATCAGAAGCGATCTCCGGTGCTGCCTTTCCCAGATCGTCAAGAGTCTTGGTTCCTGCATTGATCTGACTGATCAGGTCTGCGACATCGGCACTCAGCCCTGTTGCTGCCGACATATCTTCGAATGCATAAGACCCTTTTGAATCACCTGTAACTGCCATTCCTGTAGTCTTGCTTCCTGCTGCTGACACACCCATAACCTGCATTGCTGCTAATGTTACGAGCATCGCCATACCGATAAGTTTCTTCTTCATTGGTATCTTCCTCCTTCTATCATCGTTTAGTTTTCCTCTGATACGAGCACTGCCTGCACCAGATATCTTTTATCGCTCATCCCCCCATAACAGGTGGACAGCGTGATGATCTTGTCTTCTGCCGTCACGTTCATCGACGTATCGACTGCTGCCTGCATATCCCGGATGTGAAACACATTGTCCAGATATGCCTGAAATATCTCTTTATTGTTAAAGTTGATGCTCTGCATCAAATGCCGGTTATCATACAGATACGCTGCAAATATCTTATAGTGCAATATCTTATCCGGCATATATATGATAATGTCCCGGTTCTCGTCAAAGTAACTGCGATCCATATACTGATGCAGTCCATTGAACATCGTGCCATTGGTCATGCCATGTCCGTAGATGACCGTATTGGGATCTTCGAATGTCTTTGTATTATAATCTTCGGTAAATATAGCTCCGGCTGCATTATCCTTATTTTCCGCGTCGTGAGTCAGATAATACGCATTGTCTGTATCACTCTGTACGATCGGATAATCAATGACTGATCCCGGTATACGGATCCACGCATAGATCTCCGGATTCATACTCTGCAGCTGTTCAAAATCGATCGGTATGTCCAGAGGCGTCTTTTCTTCTTCCTCCGGCTCTTCCTCCTGCTTTTCTTTCACCACTTTTTCTTTTAAGTCTTCGTACTCTTTGCCCGCATGTCTGTCCTGATAGTACTGATAACCTGCCACACCTGCACAGATGATTCCTGCAAGTGCCAGAATGCCGGCAATCACGGTACGCTTCTTCATAGCCTGATGCTCCTTTACTTTACTTCCTTGTAGAAGGTATGTATGATCTGTTCATACAGTGCATCATCATCCACATGATATTCATCATAGGATTCTCCTTCCACACCTTCTCCCGGAATCGTCCATTCCTCATATCCTTTATCCTGATCAATGGACTGGACTAATTTGACCAGACGGTCCTGGCTGATATTTGTCACCATATATGGTGTAAGTGCCTGATACAGCTTCGCTGCATAGCCCGCATCTTCTGCGTATAACTCCTTTGCCTTATCCACAAATGCACGGATATATATCTTCTGGCGTCCCAGTCTGGCGATCGCGCTCTGACTGGTCTCGGTATCTCTGCTTCTTACGAAGATCTCCGTGTTACTCTCATCCAATGTCACTTCTGTACCCGCTGTAAACTCCGGATGCTGGTCCACCAGACTGTCATCCGGCACAGTCACTGTGATACCTCCCACACTTTTACTCAGTTCCGATAGTCCGTCCAGATTCAATGCAAAAAAGCCCTGGATCGGTACGCCGTACATCAGATTCTCAACTGCTTCCTGAGTCAGCTTACAGCTCTTCTGCCCTCCGTCTCCATATCCGTACGACAAACTGATATGGTCTGTGGATGTTCCCAGACTGTTGCCTTCCAGATCAAAGCTTTCTACTTCCGTCATTGTATCTCGTGGAATCGAGATCATGGTCACTGCTCCGCTTTTACGGTTCACCGACAACAAAAATAACGCATCTGCCTGTCCGGCATCTGTTCGTCCCACACGCGTGTCTGCCTGTTCTCTGGTATCAACTCCTATAAACAGGTAATTACTGATATTCTTGTTATATTGCCATTTCTTGCCCTGCCACTGGATGGTCGGTTCACTTTCTTCGTCGGTCTTATCCGACTTGGCGGATGTCTCTGTGCTTTTCTTCTGACATCCTACTGTGCCAAGTGTTCCACACAAGGCCATGACCAGCATCCCAATGATTACTCTTCTTGCTTTCATCGTCTAATACTTTCCATACCTTCCGTATTTGCTATATTTGCCATACTTGTCATACGAATAGTACTTGCCTTTTTTCATTTCTACCTTATTAAGCACCGCCCCAAGCACACGGCTTCCACTTTTTTCCAGCTGTGCCTTGACTTTCTGTGCTGTACGGTATCCTACCGTTCCATCTTCTATTACAAGTATTGCTCCGTCACACACACCGCCAACGATCGCAGCATCGATCACGCTCGCCATCGGTGGAGTATCGATCAGGATGTAATCATATCTCTGGCTCAGTCTTTCTACCAGATGTGCAAATAACTTGCCTTCCAGAAGCTCCGATGGATTCGGTGCTACCGGTCCGGCAAAGATCATGTCTACATTCTCATAGTTTGTTGTATAGAGGATATCTCTGACTGCAACCTGTCCGCTGAGGTACTGGGATAAACCCTTGATCTCTCCCTCGATCTGGAATCTCTGGATAAATGTCGACTTACGGATATCCGCATCCAGCAGCAGTACCTTCTTGCCTGCTTTTCCCATCTCTTTGGCAAGCTGTGATACGATATCGCTCTTACCTTCATTCGGATAACAGCTGGTTACCAGAATAGATGTAATCTCTGCTCCGGCAAACTGTATATTGGTACGCAGTGTCTTCAGCGCTTCTTCATAATGATAGTTCTCTTTGCGCTGATCTACCATCGTGACGCTCGGTCTTACTCTTGTCTGCTGACGCGCATCACTTCTTTGACTTCTTCTTGCTTGTTCCATTTATATAATCCTTTCTGTCCGGGATCACGCTAAGCGTGGATAATCCCAGATATTTCTCAATGTCTTCTTCTGAACGGATCGTGTCATCCATCAATGCTTTTACTACCACCACGCCTGCACAGAGAATCATGCCAAGCAAGATACCCATAGCTGTTGTCTTCGTCACACTCATATCCGAACGGACTGTCGGCACTTCGCCGGTCTCGATGATCTTAGGTGGTGCAACCTCCATCTGTTCTCCGATATATTCTGATGCCACATTTGACAGTTCGTCTACGATGTCTTTTGCTTTCTTTGCATCCGGATACTGCACCGCGATCTGCAGGATACGTGTATCGTCCTGGTTCGTTACTGTGATACAGTCTTTCAACGCCTTATAGTCCATGTCCAGATCCAGGTTATCTACCACCTCGGTAAGTACCGGGCGGCTGGTAATCAAAAGCGAATAATCCTTTGTCAGCTGAGAGCCGATCTGTAAATCGGCCAGCGAACTAAGAGTTGTCTCCTTGGTAAGCACCAGCATCATGGAAGATGATGTGTACTGTGGCGTAACCAGATATTTGGCATAGCCAAATGCCAGACCGCCGAATATAATGCCGCACATCAGAATTGCCAGAATCTTAGACCGCAGCACATAAAAAAGCTCCAGCAGGTCTATTTCCATTTCTTCGTTTTCGTATCTTTTTTCCATTTATCTCGTTCCTTTGTCTGATTTTAATTTCTTTCGTCTCTTCTCTTCTAAGATCTCTCTGGCACTTCCATGTACCAGCATACGGATATACTCCGGTTCCAAATGCTTCTGCATCCACTTTTCCGCAGCTTCTGTGTCCGGACTTCGGTACAACGGATCATGCATATCTGTAGACAAAAAATGCACGTTCTGCTCTTCCAGCTGCTTTCTACACCATCTGGTGGTCTTGCTGTACCAGCTGCCGCCTACAGAACTGTAATTGATCTGGATCTTCGCTCCGTCATGGATCAGTTCTTCGATTCTTCCATCCTCCCGCAGTACATGATACCGCTCCACATGTGCCAATATCGGTACATATCCAGCCATCCGGAGTTCACGTACCGCCGCAAATAATGTCGAATACGGTACCTCTGGCATAAACTCCACCAGCACATACCGGGTGTCTGCCAGTGTCAGTAGTTTTCCTTCATCCAGAAGTCTTCTGGTATCGGATGAATACAGGATCTCCTGTCCCGGAAACACCGGAAATATCACATCGAATTGCTGCTCTGCCTTTGCCCGGAATATCCTGCACAGCTTGCGGATCTTTTCTGTCCGTTCACGAGAGGCATCCCTGGCAGAACCATGTGGCGTAACAATCGCACCCACGATCTCATGCTCCATAGCAATATGCAGCATCTGAAGGCTCTGTTTCATATCTTCAGCACCATCATCGATCCCCGGAAGGATGTGACAATGCATCTCGACTTTTTTCATAGTTACTCCCCATCTTTATAGTCAATAAAAAAGGCAGATTGCGCAATACTACTTCATACAATCTGCCTTACCTTACCTATATCATCTATATTATTCTGTCTGTAACCTCTTATGTCTTTCATAACCATACTCCTCTGAATCGATGGTTATTCTCATCCTCGCATTCATTATAGCACTTTAGAATTAGAATAATTTAGCAAATTCTTGTTTTATTTTACCGTTTCCTTTACCGCTTGTCAATACTCCCCCCCCCCGAATTTTTTACATAATTTTTGACACCGTTTGGCATTTAATACAATCTTTATGTATTCTTTACCATTTTTCGATATGTAAATATTTCCCCCCTAAATTTAATGGTTTTATTTCACAATTTCTATGGAAATAAACCTCAGAAAGTTGTACAATATTTCTATAGTATTATTGAAAGGAAAGGGGTTATTTTTATGAAGCACAACGAAATGTTAGCGATGATCCTGGCCGGCGGCCGTGGTTCTCGCTTGCACGAACTAACGAATAAAGTTGCCAAACCTGCAGTAGGCTACGGTGGAAAATATAGAATCATCGATTTCCCGATTAGTAATTGTGCCAACAGCGGTATTGATGTAGTGGGAGTATTAACACAGTATGAATCCGTTATCCTGAACAGTTATGTGGCTGCAGGCGGTCGTTGGGGACTGGATGCCAAGGACAGTGGCGTCTTCGTATTGCCGCCGCGCGAGAAAGCGGATGCCAACCTGGATGTATACAGAGGTACGGCAGACGCGATTTCCCAGAACATCGACTTCATCGACGGTTTCGGTCCTGAGTATCTGCTGGTGCTCTCAGGCGACCACATTTACAAGATGGATTATGACAAGATGCTTTCTTATCACAAAGAGCATAATGCCGATGCGACCATCGCGGTTATCGAGGTTCCTATGAAGGAAGCCAGCCGTTTCGGTATTATGAATACGGATGAAGATGGACGCATTGTTGAGTTTGAAGAGAAGCCGCCGCAGCCGAAGAGTAATCTGGCTTCGATGGGTATCTACATATTTAACTGGAAGCTGCTTCGCAAGATGCTGGTAGCTGATATGAAGAATACCGAATCTAACCATGATTTTGGCAAGGATATCATTCCGGCACTTCTGGCAGACGAGCGTAAGCTGATGGCTTATAAGTTCAAAGGATATTGGAAGGATGTTGGTACGATCGATTCTCTCTGGGAAGCCAACATGGATCTCATAGAGACTCCAAGTCCGCTGGATCTGAGTGATCCGACCTGGAAGATCTACACAGAGGATACTAATTCTCTGCCACAGTATATCGGTGAGGATGCCAAGGTCAGCCATGCGTATATCAATCAGGGCTGCGTGATCGAGGGAGAGGTCAAGAATTCCGTGCTCTTTACAGGTTCACGCATTGCCCCGGAAGCTAAGATCATTGATTCGGTGCTGATGCCGAATGTTATCGTAGAAGAAGGTGCCGTAGTCACCCGCGCTCTGATTGCTGACGGCGTACGGATCGGTGCCGGTGCAGTTGTAGGTTCTCCTGACAGCGAACACATCGAATTAATAGCAAAACGTGTAAAGGGGGAAGAATAATATGAGCAGTGCACTGGGTATTATTAATTTTGCCAGCAATCTTACAAAAGTAGCCGGTCTGCAGGATTATCGGTCTGTCGGAGCAATCTCTTTCCTGGGCAGATACCGTGTGATCGATTTTCCAATCTCTAACTTCAGTAACAGCGGCATGGAAAACATCCACGTATACACACGCTGGAAACCGCGTTCACTTGCCGAGCATCTGGGAACCGGACGTCAATATAATATCAACTCCAAGCGCGGCAGACTGCATCTGCTCTTTGCAGAGGATGAACTGGACAGTCTGTATAGCAATGATATCTCTGCTTACATGGACAATATCGAAGTCATCGAGAATTCCTGCCATGATTATGTGATCGTCGCCTCCAGCTGTATGATCTTCAAGCAGGATTGCAAGGAACTGCTTGACCAGCATATCGAGTCTGGCGCAGACATTACCCTGCTGTATCACTCTACCGATAATGCAAAGGAACAATTCTTAACCTGTCAGACACTGGAATTGAATCGTCAAAAAGGTGTACTTTCCATTACACCAAACCGTGGAACAGCGAAGAATCGTCAGATCTTTGCAGGAACCTATGTCATGAGACGTGACCTGTTCATTGATATGATCAAGAAGGCTCATAACACATCTGCCATGTACTCTCTGATGGATTGGGTGAATCTCATGTGCAATGAACTGGATATCCGTGGCGTGGCTCATCGTGGTTACTTTGGATCTATTACTGATTTCAAGAGTTACTATGACACCAGCATGTCTCTGATCGATCTCAAGACCGCTCGCAGCCTGTTCGATCCGGATTGGCCGATTTATACACGTACGAGCGACAGCTGTCCGACACAGTATCTGGAGGGTGCAGATGTCAAAGCATCTGTTATTTCCAACGGATGCCGCATCGAAGGCACGATTGACCACTCCATTCTGAGCCGTGGCTGTATCATCAAAAAAGGTGCTGTAGTGAAGAACTGCGTAATCCTTCCGGATGTAGTCATCGGTGAGGATACCGTTCTGGAGAATGTAGTTGTAGATAAGCATGTACGTATCAATCACATCAAAGAAGTGAAGGGTACACCGGAGCATCCGGGTTATGTGAAGCGCGGCGATCATTTATAAAAATATTAAGCAATACCGGTTTTAATGCGATATGGCATTGCAATTTCAAAGAAGAAAAACAGGCCTCAGTATTGTCTGAGGTCTGTATTCATGTAAAGGAGTACTATGTTACGAAATGTAGATCTGTCGGAGATCTCCGACGGCAAATTATATGATGCGAATGATATGGTAAAGGCTGACTGTAAGGGCTGTGAAGGATGTTCCGCCTGCTGCCGGGGCATGGGTAAGTCTATCGTCCTCGATCCGCTGGATGTCCACCGCCTTACTACAGGGCTTGGTGTTCCATTTGAAGCGCTTTTATCCCAGCATATAGAACTAAATGTCGTAGACGGATTAATCCTCCCCAACCTCAAGATGACCGAAAGCGCCGATGCCTGTCCATTCTTAAACGGGCAGGGTCGATGCAGCATCCACGCATACCGGCCTGGCATCTGCAGGCTCTTCCCTCTGGGACGCTTCTACGAAAACGACAGCTTCCGGTATTTCCTGCAAGTGCATGAATGTCCGAAGCCGTCCAAAGCCAAGATCAAAGTCTATAAATGGCTGGATACCGATGATATACGCACCTACGAGCAATTCATCAGTGACTGGCACTATTTTCTCAAAGCACTTCAGGAACGGATTGCCGGAATGGAGGATCAGACACAGATACGTTCCATCTGTATGTACGTACTGCAGCAGTTCTACCTCGCACCTTGCGAAGACTTCTATGAAGCATTCCACGGAAGACTTGACGAAGCAAAGCGGTACTTTGAGATGTAAGATATGAGCCCCTCTAATACAAGATTAAAGGGGCTCAGGATTTATATTATCGTCTCCACTCGCAACTATTGATAATCTTTTCTATCTCTTCTACAGGCTCTCCAAGAAAATTCGCGATCTCTGCTATTGTTTTTCCATCGCTGTATACTTTTAGTATCATCTCTTTACGTCCTTCTCGTATGCCTTCTTGCCTGCCTTCTCGTATGCCTTCTACTCTTCCCTCTGCCAGCCCTTTCTCCATACCTGCCATTCTACCTTCCTCGAATCCCTCTTCTCTCGCTTCTTCTCTCTGAACTTCCATATCTAATTCATAATTATAGTCTGCTATTAACATATTGCATACCTCGCTTCCTTTTCTTTGTAAGTACTCTTTTAGTATTCCTTGACTGATACATTCCTGAATTGCTATTTTGTATGCATCTTTCTTGCCCTGACACTGGTTATCACGTATCATTGCCATTAATTGACTATATTCTTTAAGTATTGGACATTTTTCCAAAATTTCATGCTGCTCTTCCAGATTAATATTAATAACACGAACTATGAGTTCCAGCATAGCTTCTGAATTCCGATCCTGTTTATACGAATCTGATAAGCGAAGTATTGTTTCTTTTATATATTTTTCCTTACCGTTATAAAATGTATAAAACTCTGGATATGGAAGTGCAATCCGTTTTTTCCTATAACGTCCTCTGTCTGGCACCAACTGTTCATATGCTCTTCCTGCATACAAGAAGCTCCTCAATGGCATATTCTCATTAATCGTCGATTGATGTTCTGCAAATATCATCGTTTTCCCATCCACCTGAAAAGCTACATCATTGCGCAAAGTCATGTATATGACATTATCTAACTGCATCCATTCGACTCTCGTCCCTTCTGGCAGTGTTTCTTCATGAAGTGCATTATATAAAGAAATGACATTATCTTCTGCTGTCCGGTCATAACAAAACAAGTCAATAAATACACTGTTCTTTACCTCTCGGTTTTCTTTAGTCTGAATCATATCCATAAATGTATCATTTTCCCCCTTCCACGCAGAAAAGAGGTTCGTTTGTGATACTTCTATAACCAATATACTACAAATAATTCTTTTCTGCAACCGTTTTAAGCATACAAACTTTCAAGAAGCCTGTAACTTTAACACTTTACCATTTTATTCACTTGATTTTTGATTATTGGCGACTTTACCATTTGACGTCTTTGACCATTATATTTTGCTCGAACGAGCGATTACAAACGCTTGTATAGATTACATATGATATTATCACTACTTTAATTATATGTCAACAGTATCAGGTGGAGATTTTTAGTTTTTCAATATTTTTATGCTTGTTGCACAATCAGTCGAAGTACCCAAAGATTCAAAAATCCCCTGCAGACTTTTCAGTCCACAGGGGAGTCTCATTTCAATACCCTTATAAGCTCATTTCTACCAGTCTTGCTACAGCCATGTCATCATCTTCCTGATAACCCTGCAGGCAGAGCATGATAGCACTTACATATTCTTCTGATACACCCAGCTGATTCTTAATATCCTGAAGCATCGTTCCGCTGGATGCAAGTTCACGGATCACTTTGATGTCCGCAGCCATTTCTTCAATTGATTTTTTCTCCATAAAGTTCTCCTTATGCGAGGGATTTGCCGGTCAGCAATTCATATGCCTGAAGATATTTGCCAATGGTCTTATCTACGATATCCTGTGGCAGTGTCCAGTCATCATGTGGATTAGACTTGAGCCAGTCTCTTGCAAACTGCTTGTCAAATGATGGCTGACCGTGTCCCGGCTCATACCCTTCTAATGGCCAGAATCTTGAGCTGTCCGGTGTAAGCATCTCATCGCCGATGATGATATTGCCATCCTCATCCAGACCAAATTCAAACTTGGTATCTGCGATAATGATTCCACGACTCAGTGCATACTCTGCACACTTCTTATACAGCGCAATGGTATACTCTTTTAACTTGGTTGCGTATTCTTCACCTTTGCCAGGGAAGCGTTTCTCCAGATACTCGATACTCTCTTCAAATGATATATTCTCATCGTGATCACCGAGTTCTGCTTTTGTAGATGGTGTGTAGATTGGCTCCGGCAGCTTGTCAGACTCTTTCAGTCCTTCTGGCAGCTCGATACCACATACCTTTCCGGTCTCTTTATAGCTCGCCCATCCGCTTCCTGTAATGTAACCACGCACAATACACTCTACCGGCAACATATTCAGCTTCTTACAAAGCATGCTGTTACCATCGAATTTCTCCTGCTGGAAATATTCAGGCATATCCTTAACATCTACAGAAATCATGTGATTTGGCAGAATGTCCTGTGTCAGATCAAACCAGAATTTGGACATCTGAGTAAGTACGGTTCCTTTTTTGGTTACGGTATTGTGAAGAATCACATCAAAGCAGCTGATTCGGTCTGTAGCAACCATAATCATAGTATCACCATTATCATAGATTTCTCTGACTTTTCCTTCTTTGATCGGTTTCATTTCCTGTACACTCATCTTTCGCACCTCGGTATTAAACTTTTTTAATCATTTAGAGACATCAAAAATGTCTCCATACTTTTCCTGTAACTATATAACCGTACCATTACTTCCAGTCATTTGTCAATGGCGAAAAAAAATCGCCAGCACCGACTCTGTCGGTAACTGGCGATTTTCGCTCAGGGATTTTTCAATCCTTATTAATTCAGTTTTTCGTATTCTGCTACGATTGCGTCAAGCAGTCCTTCATCTGTCAGTCCTGTGATCTCTGCCGCAGCGGCACGTACGCCCTGGGCTCCTATCTTCTCCTGAAGTTCTACACTCTGCTTGTCGTTCGGATTATCATAATGCAATGCTGCACCTGCTCCGATTATCAGATGATCTACCGGAAGTCCGTATCCTGCTGCTGTCACCATAGGCTTGATCAGACGGTCTGTCGGGCTCAGCTTACGAAGAGGCTCACGACCTACTCTTGTTACATCATCCTGCAGATATGGATTCTTGAATCTGCCGATGATCTTTTTGATGTAAGCTGCATGTTTCTCTGGATCAAAGCCATACTTCTTGATCAGTCCAGCTCCGCTTTCTTTCATAGCTGCTGATACGATTCCGAAGATTTCTTCATCTGCGATTGCTTTATCGATAGTCGGGATTCCACGCAGATTTCCAAGATATGCAGTAATGCAGTGTCCTGTATTCAGTGTGAAGAGCTTACGCTCAATGTATGCCATCAGATCATCGACCAGTGTCATACCTTCGATCTGTGGAAGTTCTCCCTTCAGTCCTGACTTTTCTACGTCCCACTCAAAGTATTCTTCTACTACTACGTCGATGAAGTTCTCGCTCTTAACCGGTGGTACGATACGGTCTACTGCACAGTCAGCGAATCCTACATACTCATCAGCATATGCTTTTCCGGCATCGCTCAGATTCTCATATACTGCTTTTTTCAGCTGAGAGGTTCCACGAATGGCATTCTCGCAGGCGATCATATTCATAGGCTCTTTCACGCCATTTTCCATACGTTTCTCAATAGCCTGCGCGATCGTCGGTGCGATGCGCGGAAGAATCACAAGACCTACTGCTGTAGTTACCAGGTCTGCGGATGCGATCTCATCAATCGCCTCTGGCTTTGTAGAATTCACACCGCTGATATTTTCGATTTTCTGATCTTTACAATCTACGTCCATAACATGAACGGTATAAGTCTTATCCTCGTTGATCTTGTCAATGATTGCTTCTGCTACGTCGGCAAATACCACCTGATATCCTGACTGGCTGAGTAATGCTCCGATAAATCCACGTCCGATATTGCCGGCACCAAACTGTACTGCTTTTTTCATGATGCTCTCTCCTTCTTTTTATATATGATGCTGGGGGCAAAAGCCCCCGATTGTGGCATTAGCCAAATGTTTTCATAATTGTATCTGCGTCTGCGTTCTTCTTCAGGTTCTCAAGAAGTGCTTCATCCTCCAGACTTCCTGCGATATTTGCAAGGATCTCCAGATGTTCATCACCCACACCTGCGATACCGATGATCAGGTTTGCTTTCTCATTACCAAACTGTACTCCATCCGGGTACTGCATAACTACGATACCAGATTTCTTAACGGTCTCTTTCGCATCAGATGTACCATGTGGAATTGCTACTCCCATTCCCATGTATGTAGTAACGATCTTCTCACGCTCTACCATTGCATCGATATAATTAGCATCTACATATCCCAGATCACACAGGAGCTGTCCTGCTGCACGGATTGCTGTTTCTTTATCTACGCTTGCACATCCTGTCTTGATTCCTTCCGGAACAAGGATTCCTGCTTTTGTCTCTTTCTTTTCTTCAGCAGGTGCTTCTGCCTTATCTGCTTCTGCTGTCTTACCAGTTGTCAGTGTTTCCAGTTCTGCATACAATGCATCCAGATGTGGATCTGCAAGGAAGTTCTCCAGAGTGATCAGTCTTGCCTGCGGTGCACTCTTAGCTGCACGATCCTTGAGGATCTCCTGGCATACAACTACGTTAGCGTCTGCCGGTACATTGTCTACAGATGTGTTCGTTACGGTAATGCCAAGATTCAGATCTTTAATTCTGTTTCTGAACTTAGTAGCTCCCATTGCGGATGATCCCATACCTGCATCACATGCAAATACGATTTTCTTGATATCTTTTGCCTGTACATCGGCTCCGGATACTGTTGTAAGTCCCTTCGCTTCTGCTTTCATGCTGTCCTTCTTTGCCTGTGCGTCTTCCAGACTCTTGTGATCTGCCATCTTAACGATTGGTGATGCAATCAGGAAAGATACTGCTGTTGCAATTGCTACTCCAAGGAATGTGATAACCATGCCCATTCCCTTTGGAGACATTGACATGAATGCAATGATGGATCCCGGTGATGCAGGTCCAACCAGTCCGGCACCTGTGATGGAATAGAATGTAATTGCACAGATATTACCTACGATTGGTGCGATGATCACAACCGGATTCATCAGGATGTATGGGAAGTAAATTTCGTGGATACCACCCAGGAAGTGAATGATGATCGCTCCAGGTGCGGAATCTTTTGTTGCTTTATCTTTGCTGAATGCCCAGTATGCAAGCAGAACTCCAAGTCCCGGTCCCGGATTAGCCTCTAGCATATACATGATTGACTTTCCAGCCTGTTCTGCCTGAAGTGTTGCGATCGGTGTAAAGATACCATGGTTGATCGCATTGTTCAGGAACAGAACCTTGGCAGGTTCAATAAAGATTGCTGCTAACGGAAGTAATCCGTGATTAACCAATACGTCAACTCCGGCTGTCAGTACAACCAGCACACCAGCCATGAATGGTCCGATCAAATAAGAACCGATGATTGCAAGGATCATACCAAGGATACCGATTGAGAAGTTATTGATCAGCATCTCAAATCCTGCAGGCATATGGCCTTCCATTGCCTTGTCAAATTTCTTGATCACCCATCCGCCAACAGGTCCCATTACCATAGCACCCATCAGCATTGGATAATCCGGTGCACCTACGATAACACCAATAACAGCGATGCCGCCGATAACGCCACCACGGTCTCCTCCGACCAGCTTACCACCCTGATAAGCTACCAGGATCGGCAGAAGGTAGTTTAACATTGGTCCGTTCAGTGCTGCCAGCTTTGCATTTGGCAGCCATCCCGCTTCAATAAAAAGTGCTGTGATAAATCCCCATGCGATGAATGCTCCGATATTCGGCATTACCATTGCGCTCAGGAATTTTCCAAAACGTTGGATTTTGTTTTTCATAGTTACAGTCTCCTTTCATTCCATAAACCGATAACATCTTGTTTCTATGCTTTTATATTAAAATACCTCTGGGTTATTTTCAAACAAATGATATTGCAACTTTGGCGCAAACACTTTGTGACAAACCGCCTTTTTCCCTTTGTCATTATGTCGGTTATAGGTTATACTATATGTAACGAATGAAAGAACAAAACTAAGGAATGAAACGAGGAGGACGTTCGTTATGCTGCTCACCAAGCGTTCCGGGGATATCATCCGGGTACTGATCCGCTTTCCACAGGACAAGCCGATCACAACCGCGATCATCTCCGATGAACTTCATATCAGCAGCCGTTCCATCCAGAGGGAACTCCCCACTGTGGAAAAATGGCTCACCGCTAAGGGTTTCCGTTTTGTCCGTAAGCGCAGTGTAGGCCTGTTCTTAGACGAACCAGACGACCGAAGGAGAGAGCTTCTTACTCTGCTGGATGCCACGGGCACTGATATTCCATCCGCTGACGACAGACACAACCGTCAGCGACAATTACTGCACGCCCTGTTATTTGCCAGAGAACCGGTCAAGTCTCTGACTTTTATGGATCAGTTCGGCATCTCCGAAGGCACACTTACCAGCGACCTGAATCAGATCGAAAAATGGTTTGACAAATATCATCTGCGACTGGTACGCAGGCAGGGGCTTGGCATCTTTCTTACAGGCAGCGAGACTGCCAGACGCCAGGCCGTTACTTCACATTTAAAAGATCAGAAAGCGATTCCGGAAGCTGAGATTTCCGAATCCATTACTGACAGCGTGGCGCAAATCGTCAGCGACGGAGCACGCACATTGCATCTGAATCTGTCTGACAACGGCTATCTTCGGCTCAACATTTATCTGTCCTACAGTGTCTGCCGGATCCGTCAGGGAGAATATATTACCGCAGAGGAAGCTGCTTTTGAAGACCTGACCATGGAACCGGAATTTGCTGTGGCAGAATATCTGATGCAGAAGCTACGACAGACGTTTCGGCTGCCGATCATCGAGAGCGAGACCAGATATCTTGCCATCTTCCTCACCGGAATCCGGATCTGGTCAGCGGAGCAACGAGATCTGACCAGCAAGCGCGACTTTGACGTACACCAGATTACCCTTGCCCTTATCCAAAATGTCAGCGAGATTCTGGATATTGATTTTGGCAGTGATCCGCAGCTCGCCAGAGAACTTGGCATGCACATCCAGCCGGCTATCGGACGTATCCGTGCCGGCATCCCGATCGAGAATCCACTGTTAGAGGATATACAAAACCGTTACGATGAAATATATCAGGCATGTACCGCCGGATGTATCTCGCTTTCCGCAAGCTATGGGCTGCCGTCTTTTCCGCCAAGCGAAGTCGGATTCATATCCATATATTTCTCCATGGCACTGGACAGACGGGCGAAGCTTGCCAGACGCATCTCGGTTATCATCGTATGCCCGACCGGTATCGGAAGCTCCAGACTGCTTGCCGAGAATCTGCACAAGGCTTACCCGGATCTGGATATCCGCGGCACCACATCAGCGTTCCATATCGAACCGGAAGAACTGGCGCAAAACGACATTGATCTGATTATTTCTACGGTCAGATTAGATACTACTTATCGCTATATCTATGTCAGCCCACTGCTGAACCGTCAGGACCGGATGCTGTTAGACTCCAAGTTCCAGTTGATCCTGTCACAGAAAAGTGATCGCAGACCACATGCAGAGAAGAAAGTACCGGAGACCTCTTTTACACGCAAAGATATTCATTTCATCTCCCGTACAGGCGCAGAGATTGAGTATCTGTTGGATCACATACGGATCGGGCGCGCACCGGTGCTTCAGGAGCGTCACGAGATTCTTGCATACGCCGCATCACTATTTTCTGATACTCCGGAAATGGAATCGCATTTTTATGAGATCCTGAAGAAGCGAGATCAGATCGCCGACACATATATGAAGCCATTCCATGCTCTGCTTCTGCATGGCAAAAGTCCGGATATCATGCATCCATGTTTTGGCTATGTTCACCTGGAACCACCAATTTATGAGAATGCGCGGATTATTCTTGGCGCAATTGTAACCTTTATCCCGGAAAATGACCCGGATCAGGTATCGGCTCCGATCGTCAGTGAGATCATCGGCTCTCTCATGGAACAACCGGAACTTCTGAAAGCATTAAGGGGAGATGATGACGAACGTTTCACCCTGTTACTGGAAACGTCATTGATGAAATTCTATAAAGAAACGGCTGCTGACCGACTGAAGCTGTCAGCGCAGGACAAATAAACTGAGGATATTGATATCTTCTATCCCTCCAAAAAAGGCGCTGTGAAAGTCTTATGTTCAAGCTTTCACAGCGTCTTTAAATTCTTAACAATATAGATTATGCATTGTATCCGTCTGGATTCTGCGACTGCCATCTCCAGGCATCCTCACACATCTCCTTCAGACCACGCTCCGCCTTCCATCCAAGCACCTTCCATGCCTTGGCAGGATCTGCATAACATGTTGCGATATCTCCTTCTCTTCTCGGCTGGATCTCATATGGGATCTCTTTGCCGCAGGCTTCGCCAAATGCCTTTACCATCTCAAGTACGGAATATCCTCTTCCTGTTCCCAGATTGATGATGTCCAGTCCCGGTTTGGTAAAGATATAATGAATTGCCTTTACATGACCGATTGCCAGATCCACTACATGGATGTAATCACGCACGCCGGTTCCGTCCGGTGTGTCATAGTCATTGCCAAACACACCAAGTTTCTCACGCTTGCCGACCGCCACCTGTGAAATGTAAGGCATCAGATTGTTCGGAATACCCTTCGGATCCTCACCGATGCGTCCGCTCTCGTGTGCGCCTACCGGATTAAAATAGCGAAGCAGGATCACGTTCCATTCCGGATGTGCTTTCTGCAGGTCTGTCATGATCTGTTCCATCATAGACTTGGTCCAGCCATACGGATTGGTACACTGTCCCTTCTGGCAAGACTCCGTGATCGGAATCACTTCCGGATCACCATATACGGTAGCAGACGAACTGAATACGATATTCTTGACGCCTACTTCGTCCATAACCTTCAAAAGTGTCAATGTTCCTGTAATATTATTCTGGTAATATTCCAACGGCTTCTTTACCGATTCTCCAACCGCCTTCAGTGCCGCACAGTGGATCACTGCTTCGATATCCTCTGCTGCAAACATCGCTTTCAATGCTTCTTCATCCAGGATATCCCCTTCATAAAATGTAATCTTCTTGCCTGTCAGTTCTTCCACTCTCTTCAGTGACTCTCTAGAAGAATTACACAGATTATCATATACCACTACGGAATAGCCGTCATTTAACAGCTCCAGAGCTGTATGGCTTCCGATATAACCTGCGCCTCCTGTAATTAATATACTCATAGGTTTGATCCTCCTTATCTTACTTCCACAAATGCTGCGGATATACCCCGTTATCTTTCATCTTCTGCATTGCTTCTACCACAACCGGCTTATCCTCTTTGTAGGTAATTCCATACCATTTATCATGAGACTTAAGTACAGATACGGTTGCGCGGTCTTCCTCTAACAGTCTGCTGACTACCGCCGGAAGGAAATACTCGCACTTCATCGGATTCTCTTTGATGCCCTTGTCCAGGAATGCTGGGAATCCTGCCTTGATCTCATCCAGAATGCTGCGGGTGAATCCCCACATATTCATAGATACGATCGTATCTGCCGGAAGCTCTGTCCAGGTCTCACCGTCATCCTCTGTAAATGCGATACCGCCATTTCTCTTCTCGATCTTGGTACGCTCAGTAACCTCTACCAGTTCATGCTGATCGTTGGTCGTACATACACCACGAGATACATGTCCATTATCGGTAACGGTATTACCAAGAATATAGCCTACCATGGTATAGCGGAATTTATCATCATCCTGATGTGTTGTCAGGTAATCATAGATCAGCTGGAATGCCTCTACGCCGTAATAATCATCCGCATTGATGACTGCAAATGGTCCATTCACCTGATCGATGCAGCTAAGTACTGCATGTGCCGTTCCCCATGGCTTCACTCTGCCCTCCGGCACGCTGTATCCGTCCGGAAGATTATCAAGCTTCTGATAAGCATAAGATACTTCCATATATTCCGACACACGGTCTCCAATTGCTTCACGGAATGCCTGCTCATTTTCCTCTTTAATAATAAAAATTGCTTTCTCAAATCCCGCTCTTTTTGCATCATACAGTGAGAAATCCACAATAATGTGTCCTTCTGCATCCACCGGGTCGATCTGTTTCAGGCCACCGTAACGGCTTCCCATACCCGCTGCCATAATTACCAATACTGGTTTGTCCATAGTTGCTTCCTCCATATCCTTTTATTCTTATATCTATCCATTTAACCGCGCAGCACTTCTGCAAGGATCACCATACCGCGGTCAATTTCCTCTTTGCTGATGGTAAGCGGCGGAAGGAATCTGAGCTTTGTCTTCGCTGTTAGTACCAACAGACCCTTCTCTGCACATTTCGCTGCTACTTCTCCGGCCGTCATACCCTCCAGAAGTTCTGCGCCAAGCATCAGGCCCAGGCCTGTCACCGATCTGATCTGAGGCATCGCATTCAGCTTCTCGATCATGTATGCAGACTTTTCATTAACTGCTTTTAAAAATGTCTCATCCATAACATGATCCAGTACATATTTGGCACCTGCACATGCTACCGGATTACCGCCAAATGTGGAACCATGCTGACCAAATCCCAGCACTCCGGATGTCTTCTCATTCATCAGTACTGCGCCCATCGGAAGTCCGCCACCGATACCTTTTGCCATAGTTACTACATCTGGATGTACTCCAAACTGCTCATAGCAGAAGAATGTACCTGTACGGCTCACGCCTGTCTGGATCTCGTCTACTACAAATACCAGATCCTTCTCTTCACAGATGTGTGCGATCTCTTTCACAAACTCAGAATCTACCGGAACTACTCCTCCTTCACCCTGGATCAGCTCGATCATAATACCGCAGACCGTATCATCAACAGCTTTCTTCAATCCTTCCATATCTCCTGCATCTACAAAACGGAATCCCTCTGTAAACGGGAAGAAGAACTGATGAAACACATCCTGTCCTGTCGCTGAAAGTGTAGTGATCGTACGTCCGTGGAAAGAATTATTCAGCGAAATGATCGTATTACACTGGCTTCCATGCTTCTCCATACCATACTTTCTGGCCACCTTTACAGCACCTTCATTCGCCTCTGCGCCGGAGTTGCCAAAGAATACTTTGGAAAACCCTGTGTACTCGCACAGCTTCTCGGCTACCTCTACATCCGGCTGTGTACTGTACAGATTCGACGTGTGCTGCAGCTTGTGTGCCTGTTCAGACACCGCATCTGCCCACCCCTTATCTGCGTAACCCAGGCAGTTCACACCGATTCCACTTGTGAAATCAATGTACTCCTTTCCTTCCGGATCTTTCGCGATTGCTCCACATCCCTCTGTCAGAGTGACCGGAAAACGCTTGTATGTATTTGCAATATATTTACTGTCTTTGTTCTGAATGTCAATAGAGTTCATGTCACATCTCCTTTCAACCCTACTATTTCAAGTATAACACGACCACATATCCCCCGCAATGACACATTTGTCTAAAACTTTGCACAATC
>ERZ1034980.879-NODE-879-length-19440-cov-211.498633_pt1 | contig 19440 bp, 38 predicted proteins | sample MGYA00520622_ERZ1034980 | MGnify/ENA primary metagenome ERZ1034980 (study PRJEB33766, sample SAMN09781791) | gut metagenome | biome: gut microbiome | host: Homo sapiens | place: Madagascar | study: EMG produced TPA metagenomics assembly of the PRJNA485056 data...
ACCCGCCGTACTGGCATAGCCGCTGGAACCCGCCGTACTGGAATCGCCGCTGGAAAAAGGTTCTTTGCCCTTCACCCGATTAAAAACGGCATTCACTGTAGCTTTTACCAGCCCTGCAAAATTCACCTCACCTTTCACCGTAAGCTCAGTGCAGGCCAGTTTACTGTCCTCTCCGCTTTTATCCACGCTCCCGCCGCACTCGACCTCAAAAAAGCGCGGGCTATCCTTCAACGGGTAGTAGTGCAACACATCCAGCGGGTTCTCGCAGGCGTGCATACCAGCGCGGCAGCAGTCGGCCTCCGGCTCTGTGTAGGCCTTGCCCACCTCGTACTGCTTGCCACGGCACTGCATATTTTTGTCCATGGCCTTGTATGCAATAATCTTTTTACTCATGCTTATAACCTTCCTTATTGGTGTGTTTCTTCTGTGCAGGCATGGTCAGCGCCTCACTTCTTAGATCTGCCAAAGCTGCCAATGAGCCAAAGCGCGATCCACGCCGCCGTTCCGACGGCCCAGGTGAACGTCCAGTGCATCAATGCGCAAATGGCCCACACGGCGGCGCAGGTAACGCCCCACGAGATGCCCAGAAGAGCGGCAAACGCGATAATGATCGCCAGTGCTTCACCCATTGTTCTTCGCCTCCTTTGCGGCGCGCGCAGCTGCCTGTGCCGCTGAGTCCGCACACCGCTTGACCGCCGGGGCGGTCTTGCGAAGGTCTGCCGGGGCTTCGTCCTCTTCCAGTAGCTGCTTCAAATCCTCCTGCATCCAGTGGTAAATGCTGGCCTTCTCCGAAGCGTTTTCCTCTTCTTTGGTAGGCGTCTTGCCGAGCATAATGCGAAATGCACCTCCAGCGACATTAACCATAGCCTGCTGCTCCAACTCGTTGTACTTGCCGATGAGCTTGCAAATTTTATCTCGCATCGTAAATTTCATGTTACGCACCCCTTTCAAACGCGGTCTGCTCTGGCTGCTCCTCGACAGAGGGAAGTTCGTTCAGCCTGTCCATACGGACACTGTGTGCCGCAGCCGGCTTCTTGGTGGCGTTGATAAACGCAGACATGATCTTTTTGTCCTTGCTGTCCGCAATGATATCCAACGCATTGAGCTTGCGGACGTAAGTAGGGGACATGCCCTGCGCAGCGGCGCTCTTTTTGCGATTCTCCAGACGGCGGCGAACGAAGAAGCCATTGCGCTCCATTTCGGTGTAAACCTCGTTCCAGGCTTCTTCATAGGCTTTGCCGCCGCCCAGTTTCCGGGCAACTGCCTGAATCGCGTGCCCGCAAGCTGTGCGCCAGTCACCATTGACATCCGTGGTCATTACTTCCTTCATGGTGTCCATGCTCTCGGTCAGCTGTTCAATGGCTTTGTCGTGGCGCTGCTGGGTGGAGTACATCTGCTTCATGCTGTTCAGCAAGCCCTCCACCATTGCCAGCTCCGGCGGCAAGTTCGGGTCTGCCTGCACGATAGAGTAGCTGCCCGTCTTGCGCAGAGTGGGCAGCATATCGTCAAACAGCCAGTGCTCAAACTTCTCCGCGTCGGGAAGATTACTGTGAGTAATAAGCCGGTACACGTCACCCTCCGGGATGAAGCTCATCTCAATGGTTTTGTCCGGGGCCTGCGGGTGAGGTACGTCGCGTTTTGCGACGTACCGGCAATGCTTCGAAATCGCGTCGCGCGGGTTGCTGTAACCCAGTGCTTTCGCTACATCGGTAGCGGCAAAAATCACCTTGCCGTCATCGTCCAGCGTGCGGATGCTGCCGAACTCCGGGTTACTAAAAATCTGTAAGTCGTTCAAATCGTTCACTCCTTTTTTATAAAATGTCTTTTCTTTGCTGTGCCGTTGCGGAGCACGGCCATTCGTTGCCCTGCCGCCCCTTGCCTTTGCCTCGCCTTGAATCGCCTTGAGTCGCTTTGCCGTCGCCGGGCTGCTCGTAGCTGTTCCATTGCAAATCACGGCATTTCTTCTCCCTTCCATGCCAATGCATCCGAAGCAAAACCTTGCCGCAGCGAATCGCTACGGTGCACAGCTTTTCCTTCGCAAATCACATCAGCGCCGTACTATGCCATAGCTCCGCCATTCTTCGCTTTTCCTTCGCCTTGCCTGTCCGTGCTTCTCAGTGCCACTGCACAGCAGTTCACCTCATAGCCTTTGCTTCGCCGTTCTAGGCAATGCCGTTGCCATTCAGCTCCTTACGCTGCCGTTGCGCATCACAGCACAGCTGTCCGGTGCCTTTGCGGTTCAGTTCCATGCTCTTCCATGCTCATCATCGCCATCGCCAGGCCAATCCACGCGCATCAATGCCTTTGCAGCTCAACGCAGAGCTTTTCCGTCGCAGTTCTATGCCTTGCCTTTGCCTAGCCGAGCCTTGCCCTGCCTCCGCGAATCCGGGCTGTCAATGCCATGCCCTCGCTCTCAGGCTTTCACCTCATAGGCGGTGTAGGTAAACCGGCCCTTGCCACTATTGCGCCACTGGCCGATGCCGCGCAGAATGCCATAATCCAGCCACTCGCGCACAGCCTTTTCGTGGCTGTCGTCAAGGAGGATCACGTCAAACTCGCAGCTGCTGCCAGCCGGGATTTCCTCACTGTTGGCAAGGCTCACGCGCTCGCCCTGTGCGGTCTGGGCACGCAGCGGGCGCTGGCAGTCGGTAATCTCGCCGTTCACATGAATGGGAATCATGCGGGGCTGGACGAAGATCAGGCCGTCAATGACCTTCTTGTAAGCGGTCAGCTTGCCGCTTTCGTTCACGGCCTTCTTCTTGCCGGTCTCGGTCTTGCCGCCAATGCGGGAAAGCATACCGCAGGCATCCTTGAACATGCCTTTGATCTGGTAATCGTAAAAAATCGGATTGCCGTCCGGGTCACACGGGAAAACGGTCATGCCCTTGTCAGCTACCGCATCAGGGCCAAGAGCCGCCACTTCATCCTCGATGGTTGCAGCATCCGGCGACTTGCTGGCGATGAACTCCCGGGCCACATTGGGGTTTGCGGGCCAGGTGCCCAGCACCGGCTCAATAAACGTAGCTTTCACATGCAGTTTTTTCATAATAGTAACCTCCAAAATATATTGCTTACGCCACGCCGTTGTTCTCGGTCTGGCGGTCGTTCTTGCGCACCGCAGCCATGCCCATTCCCATCCAAAGCAGGGTCTGCTTGTCGCGCGGATCCAGCGAATCAAACAGCTCGTTCACCAGCGCGTCCGCAGCGTGGGCCCCGTCAATGGGGATGCTGTACCGCTCTGCTGCCAGATCGGTGCGGTTCTTCTTTGCCTTTGCCATATGTATCAACTCCTTCTGCGGTTGGCACCCGCGACCTTGCCCGGCTGGTTGCCGGGTGGTTTCGACCCTTGCCACAGGGTCATCATCAGGTGGGGTAATCGTTCAATTACGGCCTGCGCCAAGCGTCACGTTCTTCACACTCAAAATGTGCGAAACTCCTGCAAAAGACACTTCAAAGTCCAGAACCGCCTGTGCAAACGCTTTGGCTTCCGAGGATTCATAGACCTCTGCCGTAGCAATGTAAACCTGACCGTCTGTGCCAAGATACTCAATATTGATAAGCATCGTTCACGCCTCCTTAAACATCTTCACGCCGGCCACGGTGTAGTCAGCCGCCGGGCCCATATAACCGTGAGAAAAAGCAACAACCGGGTGCCATGCGCCATTGTCGTAGACTTGCAGTGCATCGCAATGCGTCTCGGCTTCCGCGCCGTGAATCCACTGGCCAGACCGGCGGCATCCCTTCCAGCGGAACCAGTTGTAACCCCTTGTGGGTACAACATAACTAACGCTGTCCGCATCAGCTACTTCCCGGATGCGCCTGCCCAGAGCTGCGGTCTCGTAAACATCCATGATTCAAACCTCCTGTTTGCTTGCGTTTGTTGATTACATGACAAGTATAAGTCATTGAACAACATTTGTCAAGAGTATTTTTGTTGATTTCTTAAACAAAATTCATTGACTTCCATTTTGCGCTGTGCTATAATAAGGTCACGGAGGTGAGCTCCATGACAATCGGCGAACGAGTCAAGGAACTGCGGAAGCAGATTAACTTGACGCAGCAAGCCTTTGCAGACAGACTGAACCTCAAAAGAAATACAGTTGGCAGCTACGAAGTAAACGTAGTGGAACCCAGCGACCGAACGATCTCCGACATCTGCCGCGAGTTTAACGTCAATGAGACGTGGCTGCGGACAGGCGAAGGGGAGATGTTCAACCAGATCACCCGATCGGAAAAAATCACCGCTTTTCTCACCGACATTACGGCGGACGAAGGCGACGATTTCAAACGCCGGTTTGTGGAGATGCTGGCAGAGCTGGAGCCCGAGGACTGGAAGCTTTTGGAGCGGATGGCTGAAAAGCTGCAAAAAAAAGAGGGAAACCCGTAAGGGTTCCCCTTCTTTTGCTACCTTGATTTATTTTACAAGCCCTTTGGCGTGGATCCAGATCAGCCGCAAGGCCCGCAGATCTGCGTGTTCCAGCAGCTTGGTGATTGCGTCAATGTAGCTTTGCCGGTCTGTGGTGTTCATTCTGATTCCTCCTATGTGATATAAAATTTAATATGTGTGAGGTGTTGCGGCATGTCACGGCGCGGAAAAGTTTCGGTTTACGATCAACGAGACCGCAAAAACAGGCGCTGGCTTAAGAAGGTAAAGAAAACTATCATGCCAAGCAAACGCACGCAGCGTGCGATTGCAAAAGCTATCATTTCTTCCGTTCCTTCTGGTTCTACAGTTCAACCGACTTACAAGGAAAGAACGCCGTACAAGCGAGCATCTGTAAAATGGAAAGACGCAAGGCCTACGCTTTTACAGTGGGCTGGTTGCTTTGCTATTGGCTTAATTTGCTTGTGTCCTATACTGAGCATCTGGAAGCCTTCTTTCGATATTTTGGAAATTTCTTTTTTGTTTATCGCTTTCTTTGCTTTCCCTTTTTTGGTCGCAGCAATTTGCGTTGTCGATTATAACAAAACCAAATACCGCTCTTATCATTCAGGAGACACCGTGGTTGCTTCAGATACTTTTAATTCCCCTGTGATGGAAAGCGTTGATAGGACTACCCCAGAAGAAGCAATAGCGGAAATTGACCGGATGAACGCCAAAATTTTCATGGATGAATTTCAAGATTCCTTGAATATCATGCAGAAAACGACTGACCCGGAAACTTTCTTTTCGAGGTACGATCTCGCTATGGAGCGGTTGGACGACATGGTCGAACTGCAACAGAAAGGGATAAAATTCACCAGTGACCTTTCCTCTTTGAAAGCTCAAGCTCTCAGTCAGGAAACCATTGCCGACACCGTAAACACCCTGATAGACAATGCCTATATAAAGCAACTCCAAAAGCTTTCTACCCTTAAAACGGAACGCGGACGCACAAACTCGAATCAAAGGTGGTATGCATCCTTTGAGCCTTACTTTGACAAAATGCCTGTGCGTTCAAGAAGCTATCTGGATTTGAAGCTTGAAGAGCTGAAAGAGGTGTAAGCAATGGATTTATTCACTGCTTTTGCCTTTAATCAGGACGTAGAACCGCCTATCCCTCCAGAAGAGCGGCAGTATTATCAAGATCCGTCTTATTATAAAGACTATGCGCCGTCGATGTCTTTTGACGCCGTAAACGGAACATGCAAAGTCATTACTTTTCAGGAACGGAAAAAGATTTCTTACCCGTCAAAGCGTGGCCTTTACGTTGCGGAAATCAAACTTTTGAGCTATTGCTCAAGCGGGAAGCTGTACCCGCATCCAAAGCACGGCTATCCGGGGCTCTGGTGGTATCAGTATGGCATCAAAAACGTTGGATTTCACTTGAAAACGCTTGAAGCTAGCGGCTTTATTCGGATGAACGATAAGCAAAAATACGAGCTTACAGAGCTTGGAAAACAAGAGCTAAAAGACAATGCTTATGTAACCGACTGCAAGGCAACCGTTGCTCCACTTGGCCGTGGCTGTTGCCATTTGGACGTGTGGGAAATCAACCGCCGGATAGCAGGTGGCGATACAAGCCATTGGGAAGACATTGCCGCTCAAATTGAAGCCGAAATTGAGTCCCACAACGATAATTTCAGAAAATCGCAAGAGGAACAGCGTAAGCGCTTGGGCCTGTAAACCTGTTTACAACCATATTATAAAACCGCTGGTTGTTGACGTCAATCCCCATTCGAGCACTGTTTTCGGTGGAAAAATCCACAGAAAAATGTGAACTTAACGAAATACGCGCGGTTTGCGCGAACAACGTGCAAAATATGCGCGTTGTTATTCGCGGTTGCAAGGTTGTTGCAAATTTTGCAACAGATCAGCTGCCAGCGCCCCGCCGGGCGTACCGGCTGCGTTACGCAGGGTTTGCACCTCCGGTAGGGCCTTATCTTGAATGTAAGCGCGAGCAAGGCGCTGCTGCTCCGGGGTCATATCCAAATAGCAGGCCAGCAGGGCACGGGCATGTGTGCGAAAGTGTGACAGCTTTTTCATAACTCATTCCTCCCAGGGTGCAGGGGTGCGTTCGGTGCCGGTCAGGATGCTGGCGGGCATTCCGTCGATGATGGTCGTTTCAGCTTCTTTACTGCTTCTTTGCTCAAAATCCATTTTGCGTTTCTCCTTTCTTTTGTGCACGTCTACGATTTATAATCCAGATTTTACCATGCGCCGTTGGAAAACAAAATACGGATAAAATTTGTCGAATGGCGCAGATTTTTTCTGCGCCATTTTTTGTTAAAAACACACTGGTTTTATGGGGGCGAAAGTATGAGTTATTTTACAGCGAGCCAAATCGGAAAGGCACTTGCAAAAGCCCGGGTGTCTGCTGGCCTGAGCCAAGCGGAGATCGCAAGGCGCATCGAAAAAGGAGAGCGCACCGTGCAGAGCTGGGAAAAAGGATGCACCAGCCCGGACAGTGATGAGATCATGGACTGGTGCACGGCGTGTGGCGTGTCACCCATATCTGTGTTCATGGAGATGATCCACCCGGATCTGTACAAAGTGCCGGATGACGACAAGGCAGACGAGGAGCTAAACGCGGAGTTGCGCCGTCTCGTGGTAAAACTGCCGCCGCTGACGAAAAAGCTACTTCTCTTCATATTGAAGGGCAGTCACGGCAGCAGCCCGCCTGCTGTCATATCGGAGATAGCTGCAAACCTGCACTGCCCGCTCAACAACAGGGCCAGTGTATGCGGAACAATCATCGACCAATACAGCTTTGCCCAGAGCATGGGCCTAGATCCATGCCCGGACGCTCCGCACCCTCCCATTGAAGACCTGAAGATCAACTACAAGGCCGGAAAGGCCGCTGCCGAAAATGGTGCATTCGGATATATCGGGCGGAAAAAGGAGTAAGCCATGAAATGCGTAAGGCCATGCTGCCGAAAAGAGATCCCGGATGGTGCTTCTTTTTGTCCGTGGTGCGGAAAGAAACAGCCGGAAGCCGTTCCACAGCAAAGAAAAAAGCGCCGCCGTCCCAAGGGCAGCGGCAGCGTGTATAAACTGAGCGGGGAGCGGGCAAGACCGTATGTGGCGCTTACAGCCAAAAGGGACGTTCTGGGGACGTTTGAAACGGCAGGCGAAGCCGTACAAGCATTAGACGCTTACAACGCCCAGAACACCCCCGCAGCGCGTCTGAAATGCACCTTTGCGGATGCCTATGCTCAATGGAAAGCGCAGCCCAAATTTGACAAGCTCAGCACGGACATGCAAAAGGGGTACGAGCTGGCCTATGCAAAGGCTGCGCCGCTATACGACCGACAATTGCGGGATTTGAAAGCGGCAGATTATCAACAGGTCATTGACGCAATGGTGGAAAAAGGGCTCTCCCGCAGCTCCTGCGAAAAGCAGCGCACACTTTTCAGCCAGATCTGCGAGTGGGCAATGGCACAGGACATCATAAACAAAAATTATGCCATGCTGCTGCAGCTTCCGGCGGCTACAGGAAAAGCAGAGCGCACACTGACCGCCCAAGAGATCGAGCAGATCAGCAGCCGACAAAACGACCCGAGGTTTGGGCAGACAGCACAGATCGCCATGGTGCTGCTGTACACCGGTATGCGCATCGATGAATTGCTCTCTATACGCTGTGAGGACGTGCATCTGAAAGAGCGGTACATGCAGGGCGGTGAAAAGACAGAAGCGGGCAAGAACCGCATTATCCCGATTCTTGAACCCATTTACAAGATCATTGCCTTTTGGATGCTTGACAGCGGCTGTGAGTGGCTGATACCGTCCAAAGCCGGTACAAAGCTGGACAAGCGCAACGTGGCTACAAAGTTTAGAGCCTTGATGCAGGAGTGCCACATAGAGGGGGTGCATCCGCATACGCTGCGCCACACGGCCAGCAGCAAGATGGTGGAGTGCGGCCTGGAAAAGACTGCCGTGCAAGCCATCTTGGGTCACAAAAATTTCTCCACCACGGCCAACAAGTACGTCTCCCACAATGACCCGGATTATCTGTTGCAGGAAATGCGAAAGATGAAGTACTAATTTGTTAGATTGTTTGTTAGATTGTCACGTTCATTCAGGGGATTTCAAGGCATTTCGAGCAAAAAGAAAAACGCACGGACGATTCATTTTCATCGTTCGTGCGTTTATTTTTGGAGCTGGTGACAGGAGTTGAACCTGCAACCCACTGATTACAAATCAAGTTTATTTGACGTATTAATGTAAATAATTATTGATTTGTTGACTTATTGTTAGACTATGTGCCTCGTGCCCAAACGCTGAAGCTTATGTAAAAATATCACATTTTATGTCTTTTTACAAGTCGCTTATCTTCCGCATTACTAGCTCATACTCTTTCGGGTACACCAGCTTTATTGCCTTCATGTGCTCGTCAAGCACCTGCATCAGACCGCCGAAAGGAACAGAGCTGGCAGCCGCCACAAAGTCGCTTTGCGGTTCCGCTGCTGTGGAGTACGCCGCCGCATAAGTCGCGGGCGGCAGTGTCTGGATCTGCGTTTCAGGTGCGTGCGCTTCTTCCAGCTCGTCCCGCACGGTGCAGAGGGCGGCAAGCTTGTTGACGCTCTGCCAGCTGGTTTCCTCGCACTTGAGCTTGCGGATATGCTCATTGATCTCGTCAATGTCCATGCCTGCCGCCCTCCTCCCTTATGCGTTGCGCAAGATGTCAGCGGCCCGCTTGTAGGCGTCACGCTCTGCACCGGTGGCTTCCTGCATCATGTCCTCGATGTCAGAGATCATGCGCTCACGGCCATCGGAGCGGGAGTAGTGCCCGCGCACATAGTAACGGCCACGGTTGCCGTAGCTGTTGCCCCGGTTGTAACCGTTTCCGGCGTCGCGGCTGAAGGATCCGCGCATGTCAGCTTCCCACTCGCCCGCACGGCTGTATTCACCGCTTTCGCAGTAATCCTCGATGCGGTGGATGTCCAGAATGATGTCTACGATCTCACCGATCATCTCAACATCGCCAGGGGACCGGTTCTTTTTGTCGGTCAGCTCCATGAGCTCGTCGCACATTTCATCTTTCAGATGGTTCAGTTTATCCAGCATGGCTTTATCTCCTTTCTTATGCTACCCGCTCAACGATTAGGTTGCTGTTTGCAATGCTGACCGCCTGCGCGCTGGTGTTCTTAACTGCCACAGTTACGCAGCAGCCGCGCGGCACCTCGATGAACGCTGCCACAAAAACATTGAAGTAGTTTTCGACTGCAGCAGGTGTGACAATGGCGGTCGCGCTATTGAGTGCCTCACCGCCGACAGCCAACGCCACGGAAACGGGCCCCACGGTGCCGCCGGTGGGAATGGCAATATTTCCGCCAAAGCTCACCTTGAAACGGGCCCGGCACTGCCCGCTTGTCAGGCCGCGAAGTGTCACAAGGCCGCTGCCAGCACGGTGCACAATGCACGCAGGCGCTTTCGCCGCAGTCTCCGTCAACGGGAGATTCTGCCCAGCGGCTACTGCCACGGTATTGGAATTCGTAAATTCAGCCATTTTATCGGCTCCTTTCATAATAAAAACGCCGGGACTACCGCCCCGGCGCTCTGGTTTGCAAAATCAGCTCAGGGGCTGAACAGGCTACAAATTGTAGTCAGTTGCCGTTATTTGGTTATGCGCAGCCGTTACAGCCGCAACCGGTACCGCAGTTACCGTACTGGTAAGGTGCAGGAACCTGGAATGCGGGCACGGGGCGCGGATTGTAGTAGGCCAGCTGACCGCTCATGTAGGCCTTGAGCGTTTCGTTCTGGGCTGCCTGAGATGCCGCAAGCTGTGCTGCGAACAGCTGCTGACCCTGCTCAGCAATCTTTGCGTCCTTTGCCTCGATGCGCTGTGCGGTCAGTGCGTCAAGGATGGCGCGGGCGTTCTGGTTCTGGTTGTCGATGATGTCCCGGGTGGTGTTCTGCACCGTGTTCCGGGTCTCGCAGGACTGGGTGGCCAAATTGTAGTTGACGCCCTGAATGGCAGAGCGGCTCTCGCAGCAGCACTCCTGCTGCTGCATCTGCATGGCAAACAGCTGCTGCATGAACGCCGCCTGCTGGTTTGCGCGGCTGATCTCGGCAGACATGAAGCCGTTGTTCACGGTCTGCTGCACGCCGTTGACAAGCTGCGCCTGCTGGTAGAAGCCGTCACACAGGCCGCTGTTGATGCTGTCCATCTTGCGCTCGATGTTGGCAAAATCGGAGGTCAGGACGTAGCCGTCAACGACACCGGCACCGGTGTTGCCATTGCCGCCCCAGTTGCCGCCCCAGCCGCCACAGAAGGCGAACAGGAACAGGATGATGATCCACCATGCGCCATCATTGCCAAAGCCAAAGCCGTTGCCGCCGTTGGTGTTTGCGGGCTGAACAGGCATGGTCAGAACCGCAGAATCGGAAGAAAGAGACATTTTTGTACTCCTTTCGTGTGTTTTGAATGATTTTTATGCTTGAACCGTGGCCACGGTTACGACTTAATGGAGGAACTGCTGAAACTGCTGCGCCATCGCCTGCAGCTGGTTCAGCTGGTTTTGTGACATTTTGCCGGATTGCAGCAGCTTTTGCACCTCTGCTTTCGGGTCGCCTTGAAAGTTTGCACGGAACTGCTGGAACTGCTGCATCATCTGCCCGAACTGACCCATAGGGTTTGGCATGGCGGGCATACCGCCGCCCAGTGCGTTAAAAAGAGGGTTTGCCATACTTATTTGACCTCCGTTTCAGGTTTTGCAGGCTCTTGCTTCTCGAGCGCCGCACAGCGGGCTGCCAGAGCGTCAAACTCTGCTCGGGTGACAAACTCCCCGCCGGGCTGCTGCGCCGTCTGAGGGGGCATTTTTGTCGCCGTGGTGCGTTCCTTGTAGTCAAAGACGCGAAGAGGCAGCGGCATCCCGCTGGCGTCGGTACTCTTGATGTAAAAAGCGCTGTTTTCGCTGTCCATCAGCAACACGCTATTTCCTGCAGCGACCATATAGGCTTTTGCGCCCTCTTCTCCCTGCACCCAGATGATGGAGGGCGTAGCCTGTGCTGTCTGGGCTGCCGGCTGCTGCATCATGGGAGACTGATAGCCCACTCCCTGCCTGAGTTGAGTGAGGTTGTCTGGCATTGGCTGGCCGTAGTATGTCGGCATCTGATACGCATACGGATTGTAAGGCATCGTTTACTCCTCCTTATACCAGTAGTAGATCGGGCATTCTGCGCCGCTGTCCCAGCTGTCCCACCACGCGCCGTCGATGACGGCCAGAACGTGGCCGGAGCAACCCAGTACATAAACGCCGCGCGGGTACTCCCGGGCAAAATCTGCCACGGTGTAACAGGTGGTGCAGTCTGCCTCCACCAAACAGCGCTTGAACCCGCGCTTTTGAAGGTACGCGCCCCATGTGCGGTTGGCGCTGGGCATATCGCCGAGGGCGTAACCGGTGAGCGCCAGCGCAATATACGCCTGCTCCCAGCTCTGACCGGTGGCCGCAGCTACCGCCCGCACTACGCAGTCCCCGACGCTGCTCCCGCGCGGGTTCGGGTTAAACTTGTGCCACATGGCGCCCCCTCCCTTTGCGCCCAGTGTACTTTTTTAAACCGCCGGGAGAGACAACGAAGGTACAACGAAGGACAAAAAAGAAAAGCGCCCACACAGCACAGGGCTGTATGGGCGCTCAAGTATTTGCACGCAACGCGTATAAAATTTTCAAAAAAGCCTTGGCAATTACACGCAATGCGTGTACACTATAGACAGTGAAAGGCACCACACAATGGAGGTAACAATTATGAAAAAACTCACTGCTGACGAGTTCGCAACCAAGGTTATGGTCACCGGTACCGAAATCGAGTACGACAACGGCGTTTGGATGATCTACGCCCACCTCACCGATGATGGCGACGTCAAGACTTCTCATCTGGACGCTCGCGACCTGATGGTCACTACCAGCATCGAACTCTCCGATGAAGAGGGCGAGGCACTCATGAACGGCAATCTGGACGACGTTGAGAGACAGGCCGTCGTGGAAGACCTTTACCCGAAGTATCTTGAAGCTCTGGAAGATATGGAGTAAAAAAAGTCCCCAGCCGATGCGCGAACATCGACCGGGGAGATTTAAAAAGGAGAAAGGCAATGTACACAGCTGAACTTTTTAATATGGCAGCCGACCCGGCAGCCTCCCGCGAGGTCTTCCTCAACAATGTCACTCTTAGCATCCCGGACGATGCCGACGGGTGCGTAGATCTGGACGCTGAGGAGGCAAGATTGTCCGCCATCTGGGACATGGCGCATTTGCCTATGCGAGAGCTGGTGGCCCGCACTGGCCTGTCGCAGACCGCTTTTGCAAAGCAGGCGGGCATCCCGCGCCGCACGGTGCAGGACTGGTGCGGTGAAAAGCGCGCGTGCCCCACATACGTCCGATTCCTGTTGGCAGAGCATTATAATCTGCTATAACCTTAACCGGATGAAATCCGTGGGCTGTGGTATAATAAGGGAAGAAAACCCTTAAAGAAAGGAGAATTATTGTGGATGCAAGAATGATTAGTTTTTGGGGTTCCGAAACCAACCCATGCGCAAACCCCGATACGGCAAATAACGGAGGGGGATACTCTCAGCCGTCTGGAGGCATCCTTGTTGCCCTCGAAAACGGGGAGTATCTTACTGTCACCGTGGACGATATGTCTTGCGGCGATTTTGGCAGCAGAATCGGTTGGACTATCGACAGTTCCGACAGTCGTAGATGGGGCGGCTGTTATGGCACCATGGACGATGCCATGGTGGACAATGACTGGACAGAGGAGTCTCTGGACTCAGTGTCTGGCGTGTACGGGATTGATGCCCGTGCAATGTTATCGGATGCGGTTTTGGCTGTGCATATTGCTGCATAAAGAAACCCCCGATGCTCCAAACGGAACACCGGGGGCTTTGTGCCGCCAAAACGGCAAAGTCTAAAATCAAGAGTGGAACAGCCCACGGGCAATTCCGCTCTCTACAAAGGCCGCAGCCTTTCAAATATCCGCCCTAATGCGCTTCTTCGAGAGGCCGGGAGGATTTGTTGATGTTATTATACCACAATCAATCCGTCACGACAAGAACCAGTGCAGGGCCGTTGACGCTGACTGCTGCGTCCTGATAGGGCTCAACAACGGTCGTTTCCACGCCCTCGCGTTTGCGAAGCTCTGTAATAAGATTTGCGGTCGGAACATTTTCAAGGTTCACGGTGAACTCCTTTCGTCTAGCATTTTTTCAATGATCTTCAGCCGGTAGCCTACCGCCGTCCGGCTGTAATGTGTCTGTGCTGCAATGTCCGGCAGCGGGAGCCGCTCAACGTACCGCAGTAAGGCTATCTTACGGTCTACCCTCCCAAGCGGTGCGCTTTTGATGGCAGCGGTCATCTGCTGTCGGTCAAGTCCTTGCAGCGCAGCGGGCAGCACTACGCGAGCCGCCGCCACGGGCGGCACCGAGCCAGAAGGGCTGCGGCAGCTGTCCGGCGTTGCGCACCATTACGGGGACGTTGCCGAGAAGGTCAATTTTCCCGCATCTCTTGATTTCGTAAAATTGTTTCTGCTCGTATGTAGTGCTTGCCATCATATCACTCCTTATTGTGAACAATAAGATAACGAATTTCGGAAATTTTGACGATACAGCTATCGTCTGGGTTGTTTTGTTGCACACCGCTGAGCGCAACATATTCGCCATGTAGCCACAAAATATTTCCTTCAAACCGCATGAGCCATTTTCCGCTGCCATCGAAATCAGCGGCATGGTTATCCAAGTCGATTTCGAGGTAAAAGCCATCGTTCTGTTTTGCAAAGTATTTTTGCAGAACAGAAGTGATTTCTTTTGTACTCATGTTTTCGGAATCAGCAATGACCTTGATGTAGTGGTAATGAAACATTTTTTGTCTCCTTACTTCGTAATTTCCTCAGCGTTCGCCTTGTCCTTCGCATCCAGCGCGTCGTAGTACGCCTGTGCAAGGACTTCCACCTCTGCAATATCGTCCTCTGTCAGCAGGCCGTTGTCCAGATGGGTGTACGCCTTGTCCAGCCAGTACGCCACGTCTCGTCCAGCGGCGATCTCCTGCTTGATGGAGCGCAGGGTCAGGTCGTGGCGGGCTTTACTTTTGATAGCCATAAGTACCTCCTTATGTGGTAGTCATGGACGCGATTGCGTCCTCAAGATTTTTGACGACGAGATTTACGTCCCGCTGGTAGTCCAGCTTGACCCCCCGCGCCGTCACTCGCCTGCACCACCGTGTCAGGGCCGTAAGCAGTGAGGGCTTTGTAGGCGGCGATTTCGGCAGGGGTGAGCGGGGTTTCGATGGGGGTGGCGAGAATTGCATTTTGTTCAGCCAACGTTTTTGTGCTGTCGAAAGCAGTTTTATCAACCCTCTGCACCTTTACACCCCTTTCTAAGTCCACCTCGTCGCACACCCACTGCTGGCCCTGCGGGTCAGTGTAGTTGCCGCCAGATGTGACAGGGATGCCAGGTAGGCCGTTGGGTGTGGGCAGGGTGAGGAGCTGTTCGTGGTAAGGTTCATAATCGGGAGATGATGCGTTCCATGTCAGGCATACGTTTTCACTGGCCATATCGACCAGCAGATACTGGAACTTTGTTAAGTCCACTGGATACTTTATATGGTATTCAGCCTTACCTTTGTCAATACCAAACCAGTTTTTGTTGTTGTTCTCGTCAAAGAATAAGATGTTTCCGCCTTGCGAAACTAAATCGCCTTTGAATACTAAAGTTATCGGTGTGTTTTTCTTAACAAAGCACTCGATAACGTCATTGTATTTCAGGTTGGGCGGCATCCGATTCTTCCCCGTCACCTTCACCGCCACGCTCCCGCCGTCACCTGCGCTCACGATGGGCACAGGTGCATCCGGCATGGGTGTGCCGGCCTGCGTGCTCTTACCGTACACGGTCAGGCCGCACAGCGGTGCAGCGAAAGCATCGTCAACGCTGAGCGGGTTGCCTGTCTCACTGCCCACAAAGATGTTCTGCCGCACCTTGACTGCGCTGATAGCTTCACCAGTGGCCTTTGCGTCAGCGGCTTCGCCCTCGTGGGTGAGGGTGGTGTCCAGTGCTACGGCAGGGCCAGTGTCACCTTTCGGCCCCTGCGGGCCAGTGTCGCCCTTTTCGCCCTGCGGCCCCTGCGCACCCTGCGGGCCACGCTCGCCCTGAATGCCCTGAGGGCCCTGCTTGCCTTGCGGCCCAGTCTCGCCCTGTGGGCCAGTGGCACCCGCAGCACCCGTGGGGCCTTGAGGGCCTTGCTCACCCTGCGGGCCGACCGGGCCCATCGGCCCGGTGTCGCCCTTGTCACCTTTCTCGCCTTTGAAGTCACCAGCGGCAATGCCGTCCTTCAGCTCCTGCAGGTTATCTGCGGCCTGCTGGGCACTTTGACCAGCATTGGCAGCGCTTGTGGAAGCAGCACTGGCAGACGTATCAGCCTGCTGTGCTGCCGTCTGTGCATCGGTCTTGGCCTGCTCTGCGGCGGTAGCGTCGGTGTGCACGGCATCCACAAAAGCCTGCCATGCAGGCGTGCCCGGCTCCGGTTCCGTGCCGTCCTCCGTGCCACTGTTGGCGCTGACACGATACCGTAGGTCTGCGCTGGTCACGGTCTTGGTGCCGTCACTGCCCTCAAATGTGATGCAGCCATTGCCGGGCTGTGCGGTCACGCTGGCGGGCACGTCCACAGAGCCGTCCACCACCAGCGAGGATGCCGGATCTTTGCCGTCCGGCACGTGCCAGAACGCCCGGATAGTCAAGCCTTCCCACTCGCCGGTTGCATCGACGTGCAGGCGGTACACGCCCCGGTTCTTGGTGTAACCAAAGCGCACCATCTGCTCATAGCCGGGCACTTTGACGCTGCCATTGGATGCGAGAGATACGCTTTGCTTGATCATGCTTTACTCCTTATCCGCTTGCTTTTCGATGCACTCACCAGCTTTGCCGCGAAGACAGTATTCGCAATACTCCTTGTTGTCGCCTTTCAGGTTGCACATCTTTTCACGCTTGCGGGCTTGATTCATAGCGTTTGCAGAAGCGGCGATAATTCCGCACATAGGTACAGACATATAGTACTCCTTTACCGGTTGATAGTAGGCTTCTTTTCTGCCAGTGCCTTTTTCATCATGCTGACGGCCTTTTCAATTACGCTGTCCAGCACTTCATCCGTGATGAAAGGCTTCAGCCAGTCCGGCAGTGCGCCGCGCAGCGCGGCAAAGACCTGTGCCTTTTTCTTTGCACCCTGACCGCTGCCCATGATGCTGTCCTCGGCGATGGTCACGAGTTCCAGAGCCCACTGTTTGACGTACTGCTTGTAACCCATCCGGATGGCACCAACGGCCAGCGCGGAAAAGCCGATGAACATCAGGGCCAGTGCGATAGGTGCGGGGATAAAGTTAAGCATTGCTTCCATGTTTTGTTACTCCTTCCATGAGGTAATTATCGATTTTTTCCTTGCTGGCCTGCATAGCGGGCACGTTGTTTCCAGTCAGCTGTGCTTCCAGCAGGGCACGAACGGCTTCAAGCGTCAGGCGGTTTACTTCGTCGATTTCCCCGAAGCGGGACAAATCGCGCCCAAGCGCCAAAGAATGTTGCGCATAGCCCGTTTCTAGCGTTTGCAAGCGCTTGTCCATCTCGTCAAGCCGCTTGTTCTGCGCATCGTCGGGGGCCTGTGCCTTTTTGATGTACTTATGGATGATGTCCAGCACCTTGTCGATGGTGATCGCCGCAGCGCACAGGCTGCCCAAGATGCCAAGCACCCACAGGAGAGCTTCTTTTTCGGTCATGCGCCCTCCCGGAGACGGGTCAGGCCCTTCTTGCGGATGATTTTCGGGTAGTTGAGGGTGGTCACGTTGAGGTCTACGTTGCCCGTGATGCCCGGCACAGCGCCCTTACTGGTGTGCTGGTGCGCGTTGTACTTAAAACTAACCTTGGGGGTCTTGCCGGTGTAGTCCGCCAGCCATACGTCCCACCGACCTGCAAGCCTTGCCATGTCCAGATGGACGTTGGCGTAGCTCGTGTAGGTGTAGAGCTGGGCGAAGAAGCCCAGCTTCTCAATCTGTTCCAGATGGTAGGCTGCCAGATTGGATAAGTCCCCATAGGGCATCCCGGCAAGACTCGGCGATTCCAGATCCAACGCCACCGGCAAAGTCAGCTCCTTGCCCCGCAGCGCCTGCCGCAGTACAGCCAGCTCTTCGTCAGCCAGCTTCTCGCAGGAGGCGTTTGTGTAGTAGTACACGCCCACGTCCAGCCCTTCCGCTTTTGCTTTGGAATAGTTGTCCTCGAAGGTGGGGTCGATGTAGGGCACACCGTTGCGGCTCCCTACGGCCCGCAGCATCACGCCTTTGTAACCTGCCGCTTTTACCTGCGCCCAGCCCTCCATTTTGATTTTTCCCTGCCACCGACTCACGTCAATGTACCGGTATGGCGGGTCGCCCTTCCAGCCGGTGAAGGCTTCCTCAACTGGAGTCGTCTCTCTGGGCGTTTCCGGAGCAGGACTTTCGCTGTCCCTGCCGAAAAGCACCTTCACCAGCCACGCCAGAAATTCCAAAAGTTTTTCCATCGCTTACTTCTCCTGTACGATCTCCTCAAAGCCGCTCTTGATGAGGATTGCCTTGACCTTCTCCTTCAGCAGGCGGGGGCAGCGCTCATACAGCGCCTTTGCGTCCTCCACAGTCTCAGCAGACATAATTTCCTGTGCCCACAACATTGCCATCATAAGTACCATCCTTTCTAATTTTTGTGTAATTTCATGCATAAACAATCTCGCTCATTTCAAGCAAGCATTGCTTGAGCATCTCGTTTTCTTTTTGCAGTGCCGCCACCGTGTCCGGCAGCTTCTCCCGGGCTTCGGCCTTTTTGCGCGCTTCTTCCTGCGCGGCCAGCTCGTCGGCGGTGTAGCGGATGTATCTCTGCACCGGCACCTGTTCGGTCCATGCGGCCTGCGCAGGCACGCCCGGCACGTCGATGACCTTCCGCACATCCCTGCCGCCGCCGGGATACTCCGTTACGGTCTCGTAGTGGCTCACTTCCTCCACGCCTTCCACGGCGGGGTGCTCCACTGGTTCGGTGCCGCCCACCAGATACCCAAGCGTCAGGTCAGGGGTCTCAATGGCTGCGCCGTTCTCGTCAATGATTTTCATAAGTCAAAGTCTCCTTTCTCAGGCCACGCGCCGCCAGATGTGCACATAGTAGGCGGCGGGCTGCACGGTACTGCTGCGTCCGTAGATGGCATTGGACTTGGACGCATCAAAAGTGAACGGGATTGCCCAAGAATAGCTTTCGTTTCCGCCCGTTGATCTTCTATTTTCGCCAGCAGTGATCGCACCGGATACTGCATGCTCGTAGTAGCTCACATTCGCAACAAAAGAGCCTGTGATGTTCGGCAGACCGGCCTTCACGGTGGTGCCCGCTGCGTGGCTTCTGCTGGCACCCATCAGCACGCGGTCGGATGCGATCTCTTCCCATGTGCCGCCAAACAGGGCGGCAGGGCTGGTGGGGTCGGTGCTCTGGTAGATGCTGCCCACGGGGTAGGCCGCCAAAGCACTGTCCGCAGAAAGTGTTCCGTCCGCATCGACCGTCAGACCGCTGCCAACCTTCACACCGCCCAGCGTGGTGGCGGTGGCAATAGGGAGCTTGATGCCTTTCAGCGCATCGCCAACAGCCTTTGCGTCAGCCGGGGCACCATCAACGCTCAGCGTCTTGTCGGTGCTCACGATGGCCGCAGCCCTGTCCGCTTCAGCTTTGGCAGAAGCGGCAGAGCTTCCCGCGCTCTTTGCGTCTGCGGACGCTGACCGTGCGCTTTGGGCCGCGCTGGCGGCGGAAGTCTGGGCCATGCTTTCGCTCTCTGCAGCTGCTGCGGCCTTTTCCGTCGCGGTGCTGGCTGCTCCGGTGGCGGTCTGAGCGGCTTGCAAAGCAGCCTGCTGCTGGCCTGTCACTTCCTCGGCGTACTGCTTGACGTACTCCATGCCCTGTGCGATGTCCTCACGGACTTCCACACCGCGCTCAGCCTTACGGATTCCCGCAATGGCTTCATCAAAAGTTTTATCCATAA
>ERZ1034980.882-NODE-882-length-19394-cov-5.856094_pt1 | contig 19394 bp, 15 predicted proteins | sample MGYA00520622_ERZ1034980 | MGnify/ENA primary metagenome ERZ1034980 (study PRJEB33766, sample SAMN09781791) | gut metagenome | biome: gut microbiome | host: Homo sapiens | place: Madagascar | study: EMG produced TPA metagenomics assembly of the PRJNA485056 data set...
GTCATCAGTGAGGACGCCAGTGTTGATTATAGTCAGATACACAATTGCGTCGAAGTGTGGGGTGCATCAAATTCCAGCGACTACTTCTGTAAAGATAAAATTGAAGAGACCGACCCTGATGGTACTGGCGAAGTTGTATATTGCAAGAAAGATACGCAGGAGTGGAATGATGTCGTTACGCTGCTCAAAGATAACAAGTTAAATTTGAGTTATAACATGAACCCAGACAATACTGGTGCGTCTATTTTGCTATTAAAACTGAAGCAAGCAAATATTCAAGACGGCACGAAACTTTCGTTTATTTGTCCAGAAGACATTTCGATAGACGCGAGAGTTTGTATTGAGAACCTTGTTACGACAGTTAAGATAAACTCAAACGGAGAAGGTCAATATAAAGAAACAACGCGGGCAATGTATGGACCTATGATGTTGTTCAAGGCTGTTGCTAACGAAAATGGAGAAGACGAGCCAGAAGATACATCCGATCTTAAAAAAGGTCGTTATTATGTCATTAAGTATGGAGAGCATTGGTTGAATCAAGCGACTGACGGTGCATTCACATATAAATTTAACGCATTGTCTGGCAAATACGAGAAAGAACAACGCGACCCGCAGGTACGTTATTATCCAAAACAAGTCTATAATGAAGAAACGAAGCTATATGATACGATATACATAAAGTACAACCCAGCAACAAATACGGAAACACAGATATCAGACCCTGCTCTTCTTGTTGAGAGTCGGGTCTATTTTATTGGGCAATCTCAATCTCATGCTATGACAAAATTCGTAGATACGATGCCTAGCGCTGAACAGATTGCGGCGGATAAAATTGCCGAAGCGTGTGACAACCTTGAATACGTTGTTGTGAACGACCCGAATCGTACTGATGACCTATATAGCAGTCGTTTAACTATTGGAAAGATTGGCCGCAGAAATCTTGTGTGCTCGGGTAGTGAGTTTGACGGATATACCTCGGACGAATCAGCCATGACGGTATGCAAATACACGCTATGGAAAAATTGCCGACTGACGGATTCCATCACATTGAGTATGCACATGATTCCATGGCTTGATGTAAATGAAAAAGTAAAATACGCACCAGAATACCTGAAATCTGACGCTAAAAAGTCCAATATTGCAGTTGAGTGGATTATTAAAAAGATAGATAAAAACATTGGAGAAGGCACAATGAATGTTACGTTGAGCCGTTATTACCCATATTATCCTTATATTACTTATGAGAATGTCCTCAAAGATAAATATAACGATAATTACAAAGATACTTAATGAGAGGAGTGAGTAGATGGCATTATCATTTGAAGAATCAAAACGTTTGGCCGCTGACTCTGCATATTCCGGTTTACCCAGTGATGACAGTGTTTGTGATAATGATGTTATGACATTTGACTTAAATGATGTAGCAGATATGCGTGCAGTCGTTGATTCTAATTTTAATAGAAGTGATAAGTATGTTTGGATCGATGACTACGATGACACTGTATATTCAAAGATCGATGCAGCTCGCAATATTACTGTGGACCCATCTCAGGCAGACGTAACACAAGAAGACAATGGTCAAATCGTTCCGTTTGAGATGCCGCGTTATTATGATGGCATCGACCTGATGGAGATGACGATTCAGATCCACTATTTGAATGCAAATCATCAAGAAAACTACGCTGCACCAATCAATGTTACTTATAGTAGTGACAAGATTCGATTTGGCTGGCTTTTGAGCAACAATGCTACCGCTAAAGATGGTACGCTTAATTTTGAATTGATGGCAAGCGGTGCGGTTACAATTCCGAATACAGGAACTACGAAAACTTATTTGTGGCGTTCTCGTCCGAATGGCAAATTGAATGTTGTAAAAGCGCTATCTGGTGTTGCAATGGATGATCCGACCGGCGACGATTGGTATACCTCCTTCCTTGCAACTATGACACAGAAGGTTGGTGAAGCTCAAGCTGCCGCAGATATGGCGAAACAGAGCGCAGCTGAAGCTAAGAATATCGTTTCGAATCTTTCTACTACTTTGGCAAACTATTATACAAAAGAAGAAGTCGATGGTTTTCTTGAAGTTATAAGGAACGATGGACTAGCAAACTTTGATGTCCAGTACAACGCAGACTCTCAGACTTTGAAGTTTATGAATGGTGAAAAACTCATCAAAACTATCACTTTGAGCACTGATCCTAGCGTTGACTGGGTGACATCTTATAATAAAACCGTTGAGGCGAAAATTGAGGAAAAGCTAACTCCGGTCAAGTCTGAAATAACTGAAACAAAAAACACCTTAGATGGATTAAAGGCTGAAATCGGAGATCTTCCAACTACTTTGCAGACGGACTATTATAACAAGACTACAACCGACAAACTTCTCGAGTCAAAGGCTGAAAAGGCTAGTGTTGAGACAGTATCAAACGATTTGACTGTTGTGAAGAACACCGCCTCTGGTTTGCAGAATAGCATTGATACTATCAACAGCGACATTTCCGACATTCAGGAGCAGCTAAAGAATGTGAAGCCCGACCCGAATGCTGGGCGCGAGTACGATATTACTTATGAGGATTCTAAGCTAAACCTATTAGAAAATGGCACTGTTAAAACCACCGTTGTCATTCAAGGTGGCGGTGGTGATGGTGGAAACTCAAGCGTTATCACAATCGAGCGTCTGGATGGTTCTGCGCTGACTGTTATTGCTGGCGACCCCGCTGTTATCAATTACAGATTTACTTCTGTAGATAACTCTGGCGATGATACTGGCTCTGCTACTGGTGTTTGGTATGTCGGCAATACAAAAGTTGGCACACAGACTATTATTCAGGGTAAGAACAGTTTTGATGTGACCCAGTATCTGCATAGCGGAGATAATACTGTTAAGCTGCAAGTGACAGATAGTGTCGGCAGTGTTGGCACAAAGACTTGGACTGTCAATGTTGTTGAATTCTATCTGGAGAGTTCTTTTGATGATACGCTGGTTTATAGTGGAAAGGTAACCTTCCGCTACACTCCGTATGGCAATATTGCAAAAACTATCAACTTTACGATTGATGGAAAGATTCTTGGCTCTACTACAACTAGCGTTACAGGCAGACAGCTGACTTATGCTATTCCTGAACAGACCCACGGCGCACATTTGGTAGAAGTTTCCATGACTGCTGAAATCAATGGAAAACAGGTCACCAGTAATAAGGTCATCAAAGATATCATGTGGGCAACTGAAGGTAATACGACTCCTATCATTAGTTGCGCAACAAAGACAGCAAGCGCAAAGCAGTATAGTAATGTCGCAATTAACTATACCGTTTATGACCCTTCCAGTTCTACAGCTACTGTAACACTGGAGGTTGACGGCGCTAAGACTGCCACTTTAACAGTTGGTCGTACTATGCAAACTTGGACTTGGAAATCAGCTGACATTGGCACTCATACACTGAAAATCGTATGCGGTTCTGTGAGTAAGACTATCAGTGTTGAGATCAAAGAACTTGGCATTACGATTGAGCCTGTTAAGACAAATCTAGCCTTCGACTTTAATCCTGCAGGCAAGACCAACGCGGACGAGACTCGTCTGTGGACTGATGGCAATAATAGACTTACTGTCAGTGACAACTTTGACTGGTCTAACGGCGGATATCAGCTTGACGAAGATGGAGACACCTATTTCTGTGTGAAGGCTGGTACGACCGCAAACATCAGTTATAAGCTGTTTGGCGATGATGCAAAGAAGTTGGGCAAGAACTTTAAGCTGGTGTTCAAGACTACGAACGTCAAGAACTACGATGCTACCGCACTTACTTGCTTGAATGGCGGTATTGGTCTGAATATTCAGGCGCAGAAGGTCACGTTGACCAGCGAACAGAACAGCATTTCCCTACCAACTTGTGAAGACGACTTTATGGAATTTGAATTTAATATTCTGCCTGATAGTCAATACAAGGAAATGGTTCTGTGGCTGGACGGTATTCCCTGCCGTGTTGAACTGTATGACGCAAGCGATAACTTCACACAGGCTTCTCCGGTAGGCATTACGATTGGTTCTCCTGATTGTGACGTACTGGTTTACCGTATGAAGTCCTACATGATGAACCTGACAGACGACGAGATCCTCGACAACTTTATTGCAGACGCAAAGAATGCAGAGGAAATGATTGAGCGCTACACCCGCAATGATATTACGGACGTGAGCGGCGAGCTGAATCCTGACCTGCTGGCTGAGAAGTGCCCAGACCTGCGCATTATCAAGATCTCCGCTCCGACTTTTACGACTGGTAAGAAGAATGAAGTGCCTAACACGACTATTCAGCACATTTATAAAAATGGCCGTGCTGTGGAAGACAACTGGACTGCTACTGGCTCCCACAAGGGACAGGGTACTAGTTCTAACGCATATGGTGAATCCGGTCGTAATATTGATATCGATTGTTCTGGTGGCTTTACCTTTGGTGATGAAAGCACTGGCAGTAAGTATGCATTTACAGAAAACAGCGTTGGTGAGAAATATTTTAACATCAAAGTCAATGTTGCCTCTTCTGAGAATGCAAATAACGCTCTGCTGGCAGACGAGTTTAACGAGTTCAATCCGTACATTCGTCAAGCTCGCAAGGACAACCCGAAGGTACGCGACACTATGGCATTCTATCCCTGTGTTGTGTTTATTCAGGAGACCGATACCGCTAATGCGACTGTCTTTAAGGATGGTCAGTGGCACTTCTATGCTTGTGGAGATTTTGGCAACTCCAAGAAGAACAGCGACACGATGGGTATGGACCCAAACAATCACAAGGAAGTTATCATTGAGATTGATAATAACACCGATGCACAGACCCGCTTCCTGAGCGGCGACTTCTCTGATGAAACTTGGGATGGTGACCACAGCTTTGAGTTCCGTTACATCAATAAGAATTGCAGTGAGCAAGAAATTCAGGATGCAAAGAACGCATGGATTCGGGTGCAGAACTGGGTCGTGAATGCAGATGATGCTGAGTTCAAGAAGAACTTTGAAAATTACTTTATCAAGGATTCTACCCTGTTCCACTACCTGTTTACCGAGCGTCACACCATGGTCGATAACCGTGCTAAGAACGTATTCCCGCACACGACAGACCTTGTGCACTGGGATTTCTGCTTTGACTATGATAACGACACTGCCATGGGCAACGATAACGAGGGTGGTTTGACGCTGAGTTACGGTTACGAAGATATGGACACCATCGGCACAAAGAGTGTGTTCAACGCACACGATTCTAAGCTGTGGTGTAAGATTCGTGACTTATTTGCAGATGACCTCGCAAAGATGTTCCTGAACCGTGAGAGTGCTCTGGCATGGAGTTCTACCCGTATTCTGAAGAAGTTTGAGGATTATCAAGACGTAAAGCCAGAGAAGCTGTGGATCATGGATATGCGGCGTAAGTATTTCCGCACTTATGAAGATAACGGTACTACCAGTTATCTGCCCATGATGCATGGTAACAAGCGTCATCAGCGGCGTCAGTTCCAGCGTTATCAGGAAAAATATATGGCATCTAAGTACACCGGTACTGCCTGTACCTCTGACGATATGACCATTCGTGGCTATACACCGACCAACTGGACAGGCGTGAAACCCGATGGCACTTTCCATATTGTCCCGTATGCTGACACTTACGTCTCTGTGCGATATGGCTCTAACCCCGTGAAGGTGCGTGGTAAGCGTGGTCAGACCTATGAGATCCAGTGCCCGATTGCGGCTATGAATGATACCGAGGTTTATGTCTATAACGCTTCTATTATCCAGAGCATTGGTGATATTTCTGGCTTCTATCCCGGCTATGTTGACTTCAGCCATGGTGTAAAACTGACTGACCTGAAGATTGGTTCTGCCGTTGAAGGTTATAAGAACACGAACATGACTGATTTCGCGGTTGGTAACAACACACTGCTTGAGCATTTGAACCTGCAGAACGTGCCGAACCTGAAGAAGTCCATCAGTCTGACCGGCTGTACGAATTTGGAAGAGTTCTATGCTGGCGGCTCTGGTATTACTGGTGTCGCGTTTGCTAAAGGCGGCAAAATTCGAAAAGCTGAATTGCCTGCAATTGCAAGTTTGAGCGCCAAGAACCTGAATTATCTGACCGACCTGAAGGTTACAGATTATAAGAATATCACCACTTTGACGGTTGAGAATTGTCCAACTATCGACTTGATTGGAATGCTGACAAAGTGCACGAGTTTGAGCCGTGTGCGTCTGACCGGCGTTGATTGGCAGCTGGATGATACTTCCATGCTGGATCGTCTGTTGAAGATGACCGGCTTGGATGAAAACGGTTACAACACTGACCATTCTGTTGTTGAAGGTAGTGTCCATGTGCCCATTATGCGTGAGCGTCAGCTGGCAGAGTTTACGGCACAGTGGCCTGATTTGAATATCACTTACAATACACTGGTCCAGCAGTTCAAGTGGACGTTCGTGAATAAAGACGGTACTGTCCTGGACATCCAGTACATTGATAAGGGCGGCAAAGCAGTTGACCCTGTTACCCGTGAAGAGAACCCGATTCCGACGCCTACTGCTGAGAGTACAATCTCTACTGACTTTACTTTCAGCGGCTGGGATACAGAGTTTACGACCGTCTTCAGCAATCAAACCATTACTGCTCTGTATACTGAATCTGTGCGTAAATACACTGTCCGTTATATGAACCGTGGTGCCGTGCTGCAGGAAACTGTCGCCCCGTATGGTTCTATGGTGCTTTATACCGGCGACACTCCGACTTATACTTCCGAGGAAAGTGCGTTTAAGTATTATCTGTTTAGCGGCTGGGATAAAGGAGGCTACGTTATTGGTGATAAAGATATCAACGCAGTTTATGATGTATGTGAGTATTCTTCTACATACTTTGATGGCAAAGAAATCGGTCAGCTTCGTCCTGTTGAAATTTATGCAATGAATAAGGTTGGCGTAGAGCAGAACATTGTAGAAGCAAAAGACGAAGTTTCTATTAAGCTTGGTAATGACTTTACTTACGATGACATTACTGAGAAGATTCTCATCAGCGAGCCGCAGGTATTTGATGGTAAAAACTACATTGATACCGACCTCAAACTGTTTGAAGAAGACAGAGACTTTGTTCTGGCTGTTGACTACAAGATGGACGCCACAAATGCAAATAACACTGTTTTAATGCAGTGCTTTGAGCAAAACGGTATGAATGGTATCCGTCTGTGGAATTCTACCGGCGTGAAGATGACTTGGGGTATTGACTCTGCAAATGGTGTATCTGCTGGTTCTCGTGACATGACCGTCATCCGGCACATTAAAGGTGATAACGGACTGTACGTCTATTCCTCTAACATCTATGGTTCTGCACTGAATTACACAAAGATCACTCGTACCCGTTCCACAAAGACAAATGCCACACTAGTGTTCGGTTGTGCAAAAGCAGACGATGGAGCTTATGAGCGTCATGCTAAAGGTACGGTTTATTGGTCTAAGCTTTGGTATGCAGACCTTGGCGATGCCGCCTGTCGAGAGCTGGCTGCTTGGACACATGATAATCTGATTGTTGAGGTGGCAAGCTTTAAGAACTACTACCTGAGTGACAATTCCAACAAGCGCTGCTCTATGACATTCCTGCAGAAAGATACTTTGGGTCAAGATATGATACTGAGTTCTTCTTCTAATAACGCAGGTGGTTGGAGCAACACTTCTCTGCGTGAGTATCTTGACTCTCGTTTGGTTGATGCTTTGCCGATTGGTTGGAAGCAGCTGATCAAGAAGGTTAAAGTGCCGAGTTCTGCCGGAAATAAGAGTAAGGAAATTGTGACTTCGGATTGTTATTTCTTCATTCCGTCTGCGATTGAAGTAAGCTCTTCGATGATTGATGAACCTTACGTTTACGAAGGTCAAACAATCAGTTATATGACTGGCAATGAATCCCGCATCAAGCACAATGCAAAGGGTAAGGCAACAAAGTATTGGCTGCGCAGCCCGTTTGCGACTTATGACGGATACTTCTATGCAATCGAGGAGACTGGCGAGCTGTATGGCTTCCATTATCCCTCTGAGCAGTTAGGGGTAACCGTGATGTTCAGCATTTAAGGAGGTGTTAAGAGTGTATTATAAGGTACTTAAAGACGGTCGAGTGATCGATGCTCTTGACCGCCTTCAGTTTGTAAAGTATCAGCCCAAGCACAATATTATGGTGAATTGCACCGAGGATGACGCACAGGGTATTATCAGCAGCAACGGAAAGTATATCTGGCACGTTGATGGCTATTACCTAATTCCATCTCCAGAGTATGACACTGTGACACTTGAGCCAATTGATAAATACGAATATGACCAAATCAAAGCCTTGGGAGGTACAACTCCCGAGGCTATTATTGATGCTTATACTTTGACGTTAATTCAAGGAGGTCTGCTGTGATGGAGAAGATTTTCACTGAGTTCGTCGAGAGTATGCGGCGACTCTATAAGAATGGCATGGTGCAGGATAAGTTTGTGGAGAATCTGCTTGCGGGCAAGAAAATCTCCTTAGATGATTACCTGTACATCGTAAATGGAAAGGAGGTGTGATATGTATACCTTTTTGATTAACGAGGACAATACTATCACCGCAAGTCTGACTGAGCGTATCATGCAGCGGAGCAAGCTTGTGGATAATCTGCACTTTCTAGCCGACCAGACCTACAAAGGCGTAGATATTAGTGACTATACCGTTATGCTGGAGTATGTCTTGCCTGTGAGTAAGCGCTATAAAACTGAAATTCTACAAAAATCAAAAGATTTGTATAAGAACCGGCTGGAGTATCTTCTGCCCTTTGATACGGGTCTGACTAGTGAAGCTGGCGATATTGAGTTCCAGTTGACCTTCATTCACGTTGAGATGGACTCTGAGGGACAGACGATTCAGCGCGTGCGCAAGGCTGGCCCCGGTGTTGTACATATTATTCCTATCAGCAAGTGGTCTGATTTGATCCCCGACGAAGCATTGAGCACGCTTGACCAGCGCATCATTGCTCTGGAAGCTCTGAATAAGGCGATGACCGACCGCTTCAATACCAGTCTGGCTAATAAGGCTGACAACATCACTTACGACGAAGAGCATCGTATCCAGCTTACCTCCGAGGGCAAACCCATTGGTAACGCTATCAAGATTACGACTGAAACAGTGGAAACTGAAGATGGTAGTATGCGTGTTGTCCCATTCTAACCATCGTTTAAAGCGAGGTGAAAAGAATGGCATACAAATACTCAAAGCTAGGTTACGGTAGTGCAGAAGACGTAGAAGCCGCGATTGCGCTTGGGTTGATTGATGGCAAAGACCTTATTATTACAAAGGATACATCAGAATTTATGTACGTCCGAGACGATTTATCTATTCAGAAGATAACGCCTCGGACGCTTTGTTTTGATAGCATTCCGGCGGCAAATGAGGCAGTCAATCAGAGCGAGTCGACTTATGCGGGTCAGACCGTAATGATTCTAGGTAAAGACGACAAATACGAACCGTGGATCGTGCAGCAAAGTGCAGAATCTGGGCGGTTTTTCGTTGAGCCGTTTCAAATATTACCGACAAATTTCAAATGGACTGAATTTTAACCAAAAGGAGAAAAATAATGGCAGAAGTAAAATTCGCGTATGGTACGAAAGCACGGTATGATGCCCTGTCCCCCAAGGATTTGGACACGCTGTATTTTACGACCGACACGCTGCAGCTCTTTAAGGGCACAACTGAATATACCAAGAGCACCAAGATGGTGTCTGCCCTGCCCGCTGCTGGTCAGGTTCAAGGTGTTATCTACTTCCGCATGACTGACTATACCATGCATATTTGGAATGGTGTAGAGTTTGTGCAGCTGAATAAGAAAACTATTACACAGATCCCGGCGGATGCCACCAATGACGATATTCCGACCACCAAGGCTGTCGCTGACTATGTTAATGCCAAGGTTGCAGCGGTGGAAGGTATTAAAGGTAAGTTTGTTACAGATGTTACTTATAATGCTGGTGTGTTGAGTGTGGCAAAGGGTGACGAACCTGTTACCACTACCTTGACTGGTGTTGTCCACGAGCCTACTTACGATGCAGAAACCCGTACCATCAAGATGCCCGTATTTGGCGGCGACACTCTGACGATTGCTCTGGGTAAGGATTTGGTTGTAAAGAGCGGCGTTTATAACACTGAGACCCATGAGATCGAACTGACTATCACTACTGGCGAGGTCATCAAGATTCCTGTTGGTTCTTTGATTGATATTTATATCGGCGTGGCAACTTCTACTGCAACTGTAACCGTTTCTGACGACAATAAAATCAGTGTCGCTGTGCGCGTGTCTGCAAAAGCCAACAACTCTATCACGATTGAAGAAGATGGTTTGTATGTGGCTGTGCCTGATGCTTATACCAAGGCTGAGACCGATGCAAAAATCAAGAAGGTACAAGACCAGCTGGACGGCCATTCCAAGGACGCTGTGGTACATATTACCGCTGAAGAGCGTAAGACTTGGAATGCAAAAGTATCTCAGGATGAACTGACTGCCGCAAAGTCCGAAGTGATTGCTGCTGCCGCTGCCGACGCTACTAAGAAAGCTGACGTTGCCCGCGATGCTGCTAAAACCTATGCAGATGGTCTGAACACCGCAATGGATAACCGCGTCAAGAACGTTGAAGGTGCACTGACTTGGAAGGTTCTGGCTGAATAATCTATATCCCCTGCTGCCTTACGGCGCTACGGCTCTGTACTGCTGGCAGGGTTATTTTTATCGAAAAGGAGTTTCATGATGTCAAAATTATCACTACGCGAAATCAATCAATCGCAGCTCGACAAGACTCCAGTGATCGACGGACAGCTTATTGTCTGCCTTGACACCGGAAACGCCTATCGAGACACTACCATGGCTCACGTAAAAATCGGTTCAGATTTAGAGGTTGTGAGCGACTTACCATTGGCTCCTCTAGCCGAAAAAATCTATTATCTGAAGCCTGATAAGCTATATGCGTACTTGGGCGGCAACTGGACACTACTGAACGATAACAATTTCTCACTGGGTACAAATAAGAGTGCGCTCAATGGCAAGGTAAAAATCACACTGGATGGTGCAAAGCAAAGTTCTGTATCTATCAAAGGCACTGGCACCACCACTGTTATGACAGATGAGAATGGCGAGTTGGTTGTGAATACGGGTGACCCATCTATGTACATGGAGGCGCTGACCAATTCAGATATAGACAAGATACTTTCAACGTAAAGGAGGAAACATATGGCTTGGTTAGATTATGATGGCCTGCTTTACTTCTGGCAAAAATTAAAACTGAAGCTAGATAGCAAAGTTGATAAAGTCGAAGGCAAGGGGCTATCCTCCAATGATTTTACCAGTGCTGAAAAAAAGAAGCTTGCTGGCATTGCAGAGGGGGCAACAAAGTACACCCATCCAACCTACACGGCAAAAGATAGCGGACTGTACAAAATCACTGTAGATGGAAATGGACATGTCAGTGCGACAGCTCCGGTTGGCAAGAGTGATATTACCGCACTAGGCATTCCAAGTACGAATACCACTTACTCTAATTTTAAGGCGGCTACCGCTTCAGCTGCTGGCGGTTCTGGTTTGGTTCCTGCCCCGGCTGCTGGCAAACAGGGACAGTATCTGCGGGGAGATGGTACTTGGGCGACTCCTACCAATACAACCTATAGCGATGCAACACAGAGTGCTCACGGCTTGATGAGTGTTGCCGATAAGAAAAAGCTGGATGGATTTGGCGCGGCAAACACCTACGCCCTGAAGAGCGATATTACGGCGATGTATCGTTACAAGGGTTCCGTTGCTTCTACGGACAAACTACCCACGAGCGGCCAGACCATTGGTGATGTGTATGACGTTGGCAATGGAATGAACTATGCATGGAATGGCTCTAACTGGGATGCACTGGGTGAAATTTTTACTATTACAAAGATCACAAATACTGAAATCGACACTGTTTTGGCAAGCTGATTTCAGTTTTTACTGAGACAGGAGGTCGATTATGGGATATTTAGATTACGCTGGCTTACAGTATCTGTGGGGCAAGCTGAAAGAAAAGTTCGCTCCAAAGAGTCATAGCCACGATGATAGATACTATACCGAGTCCGAAATGGATGGTAAGCTAAACAGTAAGGTGAACAATACAAAAGATGGAGCTAGTTCGCTAATCAATAAGTTGGATTCAGCCACTGGTATTCCGGTTGACTCTGCGTTTTTTGTCAGCCAGTATAGCGATGGCACTCAAAGTGCTTATTACCGTAGACCGGTCAGTACACTGTGGACATATATCAAAGGAAAAGCAGATGGCATTTATCAACCAAAAGGGAGTTATGCTTCGAGCGGACATACTCATAGTTTTAGTTCTATCACAGATAAACCGTCTACCTATACACCATCGGCACATAATCAATCGTGGAGCACTATCACAGATAAACCTGCACTTATGGAATCTGGTGATTACAGTGCAGAAACAATCGAAGCTCTGTTAAAACAAGTTCAAGGGCTTTCTCCACGTATGGGTTCTTGTCGTCTTACAAAAGATACTCATGTCGCTAACACTTGGTGGAATTTTATTTATACGCCACATAGAACTGGTTCCGGTGGAGACAACCCTGAATACGGCACCTTGCTTCTTTTTCCAATGGTAGGTGCAGGATCTAGTTATATTGTTAGAGCTGGCAAAAGCGGCATTGTAAGAGAAGTGCGTAAAATTTATACCAGCATTGACAAGCCAACTAAAGGCGACGTCGGCTTAGGTAATGTAGATAATACAGCAGATGCAAATAAATCAGTCAAGTATGCTACAAGTGCAGGAAGTGCTAGTATAGCTACAAAAGCCACAACCGCTGGTACTGCAGACAAGGCCAACGCGTTAAATCCGACTTTCACATTCAATTGTGAAGGTACAAATGTAACTGGATATCGTTTAATTGGACAGGTTTCAATTGGACAATGGAGTAATTATCGTTGTGTTATGTTAGTGAAAAGTCGCCACACTGGTGCGGGAATAGTAACTGTGACCATTGGTAATAATACAAGTTCCATTACACAAGCAAATGCGTATGCCGAAATTAAATATTGGGGATCAACCGGTAGCGGAGGTATCATAAGCGGAAGCTCTTATCAGGTTTGGGTGTCCGCAGATGGTAAAACAGGATATTTATTCTGGCAACATACAGATTGTTCTCCTGTAACCATACATGTTATTTCATCTGATTTTGCATTAAAAAACGGAACATGGATGACCGGAATAGGTACTGGATACGGAAAATGTATCGCAACAACTCAGATAAATGCTGCCTCTACGGCAAACACTGCCAACAGCGCCGGTTCTTGTACTGGAAACTCTGCATCCGCAACGAAACTCACTTCTTCAGCTGGTTCAGCAACACAACCAATTTATTTTAAAGATGGTAAACCTGTGGCTGGAACATATACGCTTGGAGACGCGTCAAGCAAAATGGTTCGTACATTGGGCGCTGTTGGAAATACCGGCTGGGCAAATAAAACAACGGATGATAAGTATGTCCCTACGATGTCTTTTATGGCCTACTGGAATGGCGCATACAGCGGAACATCTTCTAATCTACAATATTGTGACCGTGGTAGATTCGGTACGATTGTGACTAAGAGCATTGCTGATTTCGCACCGGCGTCTGGTTCAAATGATTATGTAAGAGTTTATAACTCAGGAACTGTTAGCGGTACAGACAACGCATCAATAAATGACCTTGCTAAGCAACATTTTGCTATGGCGATGGTAAATAACGCAACCGACAATCCTTTGGGTGCAAAAAAATGGATACACGCTATCAATATGGCTTGGAATAACGGGGTCAACTCAAGTTGGGTATCTCAAATCGCGTTGGGCGTACAAGATAGTTACGGAATGTGGTTCCGCACTGGACAAGGTGCAATTACTGGAAGAGCATGGAATCGTGTTTATGACAGTAGCTATCATCCTGATGCCGACCATGCAAGTGCAGCAGATAGTGCTACAAACGCAACTAATGCAACAACGGCTACAAAATTGAGTTCCAACGCTGGTTCCAGTGTCCAACCTGTCTACTTCTCTGGCGGTAAACCTGTTGCAATCGGATACACTATCTCATCTTCTGTTCCGGCTAATGCTAAATTCACGGATACCACTTATGGTGTAGCCAGTTCGTCTTCAAACGGTCTTATGTCTTCTACTGATAAAACAAAGTTGGATGATTTTAGCCGTGTTATCAACATTCAAAAGCAAATCAAGTTGACTACAGATTGGCTAGATACTGGCATTGCTGGAAGCAGTCTTGATACTGGAACTTATGTTGTTCAGGTGAGTGGATTTAATTCAAGCTACACACAGCTTTACAGCGAAATCTACTCTGGTGTTATGAGCTGGTACTCCGGTACTACGAACAGTGGCAATTCGTCTGAGATTTTCCTGCATAACGCCGGACTCGCAGATAATAACAATGCAATCTATCTTAGAACTTTACGCGTTGCTGGAAGTAAAACACTGAAACTACAAATCGCCTGCAAGGTCGCTGCTACTGGCACTGACACACTAACATTTAAATTCAGACGGTTGATATAAAAGGAGATGATAAGATGCGAAGAACGAAAGATAAAATTGAAGCAACCGTAACAAACGCAGACTATGCCAGCTCCGCCGGTTCCGCGTCAAAAGCAACTAATGCCACAAATGCAACAAAAGCCACAACTGCAGATAAGCTTGGTACAAGCGCTGGCACAGCTACGCAACCTGTTTATTTTAAAGATGGTAAGCCTGTTGTAATTGGATATACGATTGCCAAGAGTGTTCCTGCCGATGCGAAGTTTACCGATACAAATACATGGCGCGGGATTCAAAATAATTTGACAAGTGATAGCACAGATCAAAGTCTTAGTGCTGCGCAGGGAAAAGCGTTGAAAACATTGGTCGATGGTAAGGCGGCAGCTGGACATACGCACAATAGCGTAAAAGACGCAGGAAACAACTCTTCAAATACCACATTTGCCTATTCAAAATCAGGTATGAACTATGGAGATTATAATTGGCTTGCTGGTTGGAATGGATATGAGTTACGAGCTATAAATAAAAATCAATTTGCTACTGCTGGACATAATCACGATAGCCGCTATTATACTGAAAGCGAAATTGATTCCAAGCTCGATGGTAAAAGTAACGTTGGACATACCCACGACTATCTTCCTACTGCTGGTGGAACGATGAATGGCACTATTACGTTCTCTGATTATTCTCATGGAAAAATTTATTCTGGTCCTACGGATAATGTTAATGGTCCCGGTGGAGATTTAAATAATCTTGTTATTGAATCATGGAATGGTCTCTCTTTTACAACGGGTTGTCCAAATCAAACATACACTGGAAAAACTGCTGTTGGTATTGACTGCCGCGAAGGTGTTGTTAAAGCAGCACGATTTGATGGTACACTGACTGGCACTGCTGCAACACTCGGTGGCGGTGGTAACCCTTATGCTCCTATGACTTTCAATTGGTCTGGTAAAGATGGTCAGCCAACATGGTTATGGGGCGGAGAAGACGGAACTAATATGTATGTGTACAATCCGGGTAATTTCAAGGTAAACTGGGCGCAAAGCGCAGCGAATGGTGTGTATGCAAACGGATTTACTGATATTAAAGGTGATGGTTATATACGTTTCTGCAACGGAGTACAAATATGCTGGGGATGGGGCAATAAAGATCATACAGCTGCAGTTTTTGGCGTTCCATTTATAAATGAAGGCTACACGCTTGTCCTCGGAGGATGTGAGTCTTTAAATAATGCGTGGTATATTGGTAGTCGTACAACTACTGGTTTCATACCAAAACAGAATGGCGTCGCTGGGATCACCAACTGGATAGCGATTGGAAAATGGAACTGATTATATTTTTAAGCTTATAAGCAATGTTATTTGTTTAATATGTCTATGTATTGTTTTATTAGAAAGAAGAGGTGAAAATTTTGGACGAAAAAATCAAAGTTGGGTATTTTATTATGAAACCAATCGAGACACAAGAGCAATGCGACCAGTATTCTGCAATGGCGACACAACTCAATGCTCATAATAGTGTTGCCGCACCCGGTGACGCTCTCTGGGCTATTGATGATAAAGAAGACCGCTATGAAATTATTGAGTCAGGCACAGTTCCAACCGTAGAAGAAGCTCTTAAACCACAAAAGGAATACAAAATATCCGAGTCAAAAACTACTCTCTCTGAATACCTTGCATCTCACCCACTCCAATGGACAGACGGCAAGTATTATAGCGTTACCAGTGAAAAGCAGGCTTTGCTCACATCAAACTTATCTCTATATCAGCTCGCCATCTCTAATGGACAAACATTCCAGCTGAAATGGAACACAACCGGTAATGAATGCACCGAATGGAAATATGAAGACCTCGCCGCACTGGCTATGGCTATTGGTAATTATGTACAACCCTTTGTATCGCGTCAGCAGGAATTGGAGCTGGCTATCAAGGCTTGTACTACAATAGAAGAGCTGGATGCAATCGAAATCAACTACGACCCTGTTCTGAAACAATATCTTGAGACCGCCGGGCAGAAGGAGGTCACTGAATGAGCAAAATTGTAAAGAAGTATAAAGAATTATTGAAATGTGCGCTTCTCTTTTTGATAGGAGGGGCGCTTTATTATTGCATTGAGATCCTATGGCGGGGTCACTCACACTGGACGATGGCTGTAGTGGGCGGCATCTGTTTTGTGGTCATTGGCGGACTGAACAATTATATTCCGTGGGAAATGCCCATGTGGAAGCAGGGTTTTGTTGGTGCGCTATTTGTGACTGGCATGGAACTTGTTGTTGGCATCCCGTTAAATCTGATGCTTGGTCTGCATATCTGGGACTACTCTTCCCTGCCGTTCAATCTGCTGGGTCAGGTTTGTCTGCCATTCACGGTGCTGTGGTTCTTCCTTGCGCTGTTGTGCATTTATGTAGATGACTGGATGCGCTACATCATGTTCCACGAGGACAAGCCGCACTATCACTGGCGTAAGGTATGTAAGCCGAAGCAGTAAACAAACTAAAAGTATATGTAAAAACAGAAAGAGCCCCGGGCTGTTACACCCAGAGCTCTCCCGCCACACACCTATACAAAGATAGGACGTCATAAATTCGCTCGACGAATCTTGACGGAACTATTCTATCATAGTGTGAAATTTTTGTCAACTAGAATCGAGGTGATGAAATGATTGGTTTGTTGACTGCCGCACCAACTCATGCTCCGGGTGTTATCAGCTTTACGATTGAACAGCTTTGGCAAATGGTTCTGAGTATCGCTGGTGGTATTACAGCTATTTCAGCTGCCCTTGTTGTCATTATAAAAGCAATCAAGAAAGCGAAAGAACCCGACACAAAGCAGAATCTGAAACTCACTGAGCATGATAAGCATTTGGAAGATATCGACCGCAAACTCAAAAACGACAAAGAGGTTTTGGATTTATATCGCTCTAAGATCCTATCCCTTGAGGAGCACCAGAAGGAACAAGACATCGTTGTTGAAGACCACGGACGAAAAATCGCTGGCGTAGAACAGCGCGTAAACAAGAGCGAGCATGGTATTAATGTAATGATGAAAGCCCTACTGGCTCTGCTCAGTCACGGTATTGATGGTAATGCTATCGACCCCATGAAGGAAGCTAAGGCTGCTCTTGAAAGCTACTTGATTGACGGACAAAATTTAAAAGACATTTAATACATAGCTCGGTACGTGTGTGCCGGGCTTTATTTTTTATTCAAACAGGAGGTACTACTATGGCAAGTATTGTTAATGAGATCGTCTCTGTTATTGTGAAGCTGGTTATCACTGTTGCCGGCACCGCATTTATGACCTATGGCATCCCCTACCTGAAACAGATCGGCATGTACAAGATTGTTCAGATGGCTGTGCGTGCCGCCGAGAAGTTGGGCGTTACCGGCGCAATTCAGAAGGCTGACAAGAAGAAGTATGTTATTGCAGCATTGGAGAAGATGAATATCAAGATTACTCCTACTATCGAGATGATGATTGAGGCCGCAGTTAAGGAGATGGATATTCAGAACGGAAAGATCAATGCGGAGCTCAAGAAAGATTGAAGGTGTGGCTCTATGAGCATTATTACATATTCTATGAAGAAGGACTGGAACAAGAAGCTGTCCAAGAATTTCTGTGCTTATGAATTTGCTTGCAATGACCGGAGTGACGAATTTAAGGTGGCAACTGAACTTGTAGAGACTCTGCAACAGATTCGAGACCACTTCGGCAAGCCGGTTCTGATTAGTTCTGCCTACCGTACTCCTGCATATAACATTTCAATCGGTGGCAGTTCTCGTAGTCAGCATTGTCTGGGCACGGCAGCAGATATTCACATTGCCGGAGTTGACCCGATTCGTATTGCACTGTATGTGGCCTCCCTCCCTTACTTCCAGAAGCATGGTGGCATTGGCTATTATAGTCGCGCACAAGTAACGGGCGGGTTTGTCCACATTGACGTGCGTGAAACTCCAAGCCGCTGGGTCAGCAAGAGCGGCACAGCATATCAGGTCGTGAGTAAAATTATGCCTACGATTCGTCAGGACTCTAAGGACTGCACTGGTGGCGTGTCTTATGCTGTGACTGTATTGCAGCGGCATTTAGGCTTGAAGGTTGATGGTATCTTTGGCGCTGGTACAAAAGCTAAGCTGGTAGAATGGCAGAAAGCACATGGATTGGCGGCTGACGGCATCTGCGGAATGGCAACATGGAGTTCGTTTTGATGGCAGACAACCAGAATACATTTCGTGCAGGAGACAAAATTAAATTAGACGGAGTATTATTTTCAAACAGCCAAACTCACTGCGGTATGCGCCGCCGAGGAGAATGGTTTATCTATGATGGGAAACTAGTCAATGGTCGCTATCGGGTGACGAATCTTGAAAGCCGCATTGGCAAGTATCCAATTTCAGTAAATGTATCGGGCTATGTTGAACCGAGCGATATTGAACTATTATAAAAACAGATGGGGTATTGATCTTTAATTGGACCAGTACCCCATTTTTTAGTATTTATATATTTAGCACCCAGTCTCCACCGATAAATTCATTTAAAATAATGCTCGCAAATGGGTCTGGAGTAAACTTATTTTTCTTACAAAACGCTGCACATTCTGAAGTCAACACGCTTTGCATAACTATTCTATGAATATTTCTTTTCTTGCACATTTTAATTAATTCTTGGAGTATCGAGGTCATTATTCCTTTATTCTTATGAGATACGCATACCCTAGATATTGTAAGCTGTACGTTTGAAAGAAATGCGATTTTTAATTCTGCCTCACTTGATTCACACTGGAACCAAACAGTATGGAAGTTTTTATTTATTGAATACAATTC
>ERZ1034980.883-NODE-883-length-19391-cov-683.330575_pt1 | contig 19391 bp, 21 predicted proteins | sample MGYA00520622_ERZ1034980 | MGnify/ENA primary metagenome ERZ1034980 (study PRJEB33766, sample SAMN09781791) | gut metagenome | biome: gut microbiome | host: Homo sapiens | place: Madagascar | study: EMG produced TPA metagenomics assembly of the PRJNA485056 data...
GTGGAATGAGGCCAAAATGCTGCGGCCAGAAGCTGATGCGCTGTTCATCAGGGACGGGAGTGGCAACCAGTTGAGACTGGTTATTCCCTGATGCAGTAGTTACGGAAACAGAAGGTGTGGTGGAATTATGCGAAGAGGTTGTCATGAGATTATTCCTTATAAAAAGCAAATGAATGGAAGAATGCCCGGGGACTGGTACAGACGTGGGTCAGGGCTGCACTTTCAGGGAAACAGCATCAGCGCATGCTCTCCAGCAGCGTTTCTGCCATCACCCACAATGCGCGATTGAGCTTAATGTCCGTGTCGATGCTGTGAATGGCACGGGTGTGGATACGTTTTCCTTTAGCGCTGCGACCGGAAATCCCGCCTTTCAGCATATTCTCCTGGATGGTCTGATAAGCACTCCACAGGTCCTGACCGTAATCCTCCCGGCGTCGTGGTGTCAGAATGTCGGCGGTGGTGACGGGCTGATATTCGTCACCATAACGGTAAGTCAGTGCCGCCTGTGCCAGTGCCTGGCGTGCCGGTGGCGGCAGGACCAGCGACTGCATGGCATCACGCTTCTCCTCTATCCGGTCAAACACGCCCACCACCTCGTAAGCCCCTTCAATAACTTTCTCCGCCACATTTCCCCGGTGTGGAACACGCACCTCTCCCAGAGACTGACCGCAGACCAGTCCATTGGTACAAATGGCACGAAAATATCCGGGTAACATCTGGTAGCTGGATGAACCGTCATGGGAGTTCAGCAGAATAATTTCAGGCACATGCTGACCGGTTATCTGTCCGCTCCGCCGCAGACGCAGCATGTGTTTGGTATATTCCCGGCGGCCCGGGTCACGTACGCGGGTCTGGCAGGCAAAGAAGGGCTGAAAGCCTTCCCGCTGCAGGCTTTCCAGCACGGTGATGGTGGGAATGTACGCATACCGTTCACTGCGGGAGGTATGCCGGTCTTCCCCAAAAATACTGGGTACATAGTGCATCAGTTCTTCATGTGTCAGCGGACGGTCACGGCGTATCTGGTTTACATGACCAAAACGACTTGCTAATCGCATGATTTGCTCCTTATGAATGAGTTAGCGGTATAAATGAAAAAGCCGCGTCTCCCGGAGAAGACGCGGCCTGATGGATGAAATGAAGACGTTTATTGCCTGAGAATTCCCTCACTGGCGAGATACGGATTTAGCTGTTTTCCGGCATCAGGTTCAAAATTCCAGCACCGCCAGCGTAGCTGCCCTTCAGCATTGCGGATAACCAGCCGGAAATGCGTTCCCTGATCATCCTCAATAAGCACATTGCGGTAAGCTGTTGTGACAGCCATCGCCTGTTCGCGTGAGAAAGGGCCTTCGGGCAATAAAACAGAGCGACAGTCCGACATCCCGGTTATTTTCCGATAAATTCAACACTGGCACCGGTGGCATTGCCGTCAGCGCCAACAGTGACGGTCACTTTGTCGTATGTACGGTAGCCAGGATTGAACACCTCAAACTCAACTTTATTGCCCTTTATTTCATAAGAGCCAAAATCAGCGGTTTCAGCTGATTCCTTGTCGTATTCCCGGGAGTATGCCTGCCGGGCAGCCTGCAGTACGGAGTCTTTATTTATGACGGGCGTCTGTTTCGGGGAAAAACCGGCAAGTGACGTGACAAATTTCGGGCAGACCTTCAGCATATCACCGCGGGTGAATTCCATTCGTACACCAAATGCCTGTAAAACAGACACATCACGCTCTGCTATGGAGTGAACGGCTTTTTTGACCATTTCCGGCGCCTGTCCGGCTTCCACCTCAACAGCCCTGAATCCTGTCTGCTGATGACACATTTGTGATGTGGGGATCAGGTTACCGTTAATGCTGATACGGCTGCCCAGGAGCGTCTGTACGCCATTCGGGCATCCCTGTATCAGACTGGTGATACCAGTCGTGCCATTTTTCAGCATCACCAGTGCCAGACCATCCTCCGTCATGGTCTGGCACCAGCCGTTTTTGACAGCCCAGTTACCGGCGGAGGCGGAGAAGGATGCCACTGTGAAAAGCAGGGGGAAAAGCATTCTGGTATTCATGGGTTACCTCAGAAATTAAATAGTGCGTTATTGATAATGACAGACGGCATATGGCTGCGGTTGCCGTAATCCGTTGTCGTGTAAAGATATACGGCATCCACGGGGCAGGCCCCGGGGCGCTCAGAACAGGCGATCCCACAGTGCGCTCAGCAGGTGGATAATGCGATCCCGGGCTTTACGCAGAAGATGTAACATCCAGACCGGAAAGCTGAACCGGGCAACGGCAGCGTCAAAACTCTGGCCGATGGCGTCACCAAAAGCCTGCTGTGCATGATTCTTATCCCGGGTTGACCGGTTTTCGCCACGTATATGCGAATAAACGGCGCTGGTTGCCTGTGGTGGCAGTGCGTGGATCATCAGCGACACAAACGCCGGAAGGTTCCAGCCGACAGGCGCGGCAACGGAGAGTACCGGAAATGATGAAGGGAACAGGGTGGCCACCCTGGCTGTTACTGTTGCCAGTGAGAGTTCCTGGTGACGGGACGGGCATTTTTCTGTGCCGTTCCATTCTTCAGCAGGAAACACGCGATCGGCATGGCTGAGAACAAACAGAAAACGCGAGGGATCTGCACCTTCATTCAGTAAAAACTGATGCATGGCAATATCGGTAGCATACGCACGTTCATCAGCTCGCAGGATCCAGATAATCAGATCCAGTTCCGGTAGCAGCTGACGATAAAGTGTCCGGTATTCCTGATCATGCTGTGGCGTCTCACCAATGCCGGGCAGATCGACCAGCGTCATTCTGCGTTCACCTAACTGAAGGGTAAGGCGATGAGCCTGGCGGGTGCAGCCGTTCAGAGGATGTGTGGCGCAGATACGGGACTGAAAAATGGCATTACACAGACTGCTTTTGCCGGTGCCGGATTTACCCATAATGCCAATCACGGGCTCGTAATGAATAACACCGTGGAGGTGTTCAAGGATTTTCTGGCGTATTTCTTCAGGAAGAAACGTCAGATATGATTTCACTTGTGCGGAGAGGAAAGAATGGCTGAATGACATACCGTTATCCTGTTGATTTCACTGAACCGGATCACACTAATCCGGCTTATCATTCAGGTAATATGGGCGTGAAAAAATCTGGAGTAATGCTGCAGCATAAGCTAACAAAAAGAATATGTTGAAATGCTAATCACTGGGGGAATGAAAAAGATAAAAATAATTTGTCAGCGGCCCATCATGAATCCTGACGAACCGCACAGAAACAAAATCATTTCTCCTGAAACAATTCTCTGTAATGCTGGCTGATTAATTTTTCCAGTATATCACTTATACGCATATCGTAATGTTCAGCTAACTCATCCAGTTGTATTTTTGTCTTTATTTTCAAGTAAGTATTTAATGCTTTTTTATCAACACGTGTTTCACGAAGCTTTTTCTGATTCCACGCTTTATTAAGATTCATCAAAAGTAGTTTTTTGCTGTTATCGTCACCTTCCCAAAGATCAAATGTTGCACGTACAGCCAGTAGTTTTTCTGTATGATTAAGAGGCGTTGTATTTTGAACAAAATTGTATGTGACATTAGGCCCCCACATCGTGAGGAGATAATTGTTAAAGTATTTTTTTATAAAATCCCACGCCCATGATACAACATCCTCCTGATCTGGTAGCCATTTGACAGGGAGAGGTTTTTGATATATTAGCCTCCACTTGTTTTTGAAGTTGATAATTATCTGTTTTTTGAGTAGTGGACAAAGAACTATATAATTTTTATCTGGTGTATGGAAAATGTCACTTAAGTGATCAAAAAAACGGATAACACGTTCAAATCTTTTATTATGTGTGTCCGGAATATCATGAAAACCAAGACAAATATATTCATTATGATATTGTTGGAGTGTTCCTGACGACATAGAAGGATAATAGATATTGTCAGAACCAGTGATCATCTGGCTGGGGATGATTGGAGTGTGTAGTAAATAAGCACATATCCAAAAAGCTGCGCGTTCATCATTTTTAACCCAGTCAAATTCATCTAATGGCAGGATTTCTTTTTCTATTGCAGTTTCTATTTCCTTACACAGTTTATCCTTGTCCTGTCCACTGATATTTGTGTTATCAAAGGCCTGAATTATTACCCTCTTACAACTTCTAATGTCGTTATAATAGTCAATATTTTTGATAGCCATATTTTTCATGTATAGACATCTCAAAAAGAAATTGCAAACACGAATATCATTAATTCCTTTTAAATAATTCTCTATATCAAAGCGCACATCAAGGGACATGTTTTTTCCTTTTATCATAAACTACGTAGTGGTTTTCTTGCGTTTTTATTGTACATAGTTTATGGTTTTCATGTCACGAAAAAAGTTTTCTTGTAGTCATATCATGGTTTTCAGTTTGTAAAACTGAATGAATTATGAGGTTTTTTGATGGTTTTCTGGTCGTTAAAAATCTAGTTTATGCGGTAAAAGTCTGGTGTTTTCGCCATCTGCAAATGATTATGGATGAGCCTGCCGGGACGTTCTGGCATAAAAAATCGCTCAGTAGAAACCTGACTGGACAGTATGTGAGCTGGGGATGGAATAAGAATACCTGGCAGTGACAGTGTCATAAAGCAAACAGACTGATATGGAGAGGAACCGAGAGTCATCTGGGCTAAGCGTTGATTATATCGTGTATTCCGGCATTACTCTGATATTAATGTATAGCGGAGGAAGTGTTTACTTGTCATCTTGTTGGTTCTTGTCTTTATATTTGGTATGTGGTTTTAATTTTCTGATGCTGGTTGTGAAATTCTATATAACAGGGTAAAGATGGAATGAAAATGTGTTATATGCGGGGCTATGAAAGGGTACGTAAGTCATTGGTATTGTTGTTATCCGAATGCTGAACTGATACGGTCATTTTGCTACGAATATTTTTTACGATGTTGAACGTGGTGTCTGGGAAATAATTCCAGAGTAAATCGGCTCTGTTTTCAGAACAGGAAACGTCATGCCGGTCGTAAAAGCAAGAAATCAATATTCGGTCTGCATGGGGGGGCTGAAGATGTAGTGAATGTCGGATATGGTACTATATACACGTATTTTTACTAAGCATTTCAGTAAGTGTTATACACGCATTCTCGTAAACAACTCTACAAGTGTTTTCATTAAGCATCGCTGTACACATTGTTTGATTTGATACACATCCAGTTTAGTAAATCTTTACGTTAGCTAAAATCAGTTTAAAGCTGCTACAAAACAATCTTTCCTGTTTAAGCAATCAAGATGACATTCTATTTTTCTGAAGTTACGTTTAACCTTTTCTTGGTTTTTGTATTTTTAGTCGTTAACCTGAGATAAGTGTTTTTATGTAAAACGCAAATCCGGCTGAGATAACCTGGCGTGATTTACTGTGTGTTTACGATGATTTTGTTAAATGGTTTTATGGATGATTTTGTAACGATGAGATTGATAAGGTGATTAACTGGTCCTGGTGCTTTTTCTCAGTGCAAGGTGATTATCTTTATCATAAGGCTCTTTTCAGAAAAAGCGTGATGATTGGTTTTGGTGTTTTGATTCAGATGAGATTTACGTTATCGCTGGTTAAGCGTTTTTATGGTGCGTAGTGAAACGTAACGTTTTCAGGATAAGAAAATCGATTCTGATGTTGGTGGTTTTTGTTCTTGTAGCGGGGTTATCTGTAAACAGGTTTTAAGCGCATTATTCGGCTCTGTGATTGAGTTGTGTGGTTAAGCTGTAGGTTTTGGTGGTGTTGTTGATTTACAGCGCTAGAAAGCGTTCTGATTGCGTTTTTGGTGTTTTGTTTGCACGTTCTGTGGATCCGTTTCCCTTCTGACTTTTCTCGTCGTCCATGTCGTTTTTAAATCCATTCGTTTTTACCATCTTTTCGTTCATGGGGAACTCATTCTGTTTTAATCAGGAGACACTGGTGTTGCTCAATGGTGGGATGCGGTAACGTTTTACCGCGGTGATTAATGATGTGAAGTCAATCCAAATCAACGGAGATCTCTCATCATGAACCAACCAATACACAATGCTTACTGGTTATCCCGTTTTGACAGCCTTCTCGACAGTGCCCTGGCGCAACACCGTGCCGTCTCGTTAATCCGGGTGGATTTACGTTTTCCTGAGTATATGCCTGCCACCATCATGGATCCCGATCCGGACTCTGCGGTGATTTCCCGTTTTTTCGAATCCCTGAAAGCAAAAATTCAGGCTTACCAGCGGAAAAAACGACGTGCCAACAAGCGTGTGCGTGCAACCACTCTGCGTTATTTCTGGTGTCGGGAGTTTGGCAAGGAAAAAGGCAGGAAACATTATCACGTAATATTACTGCTCAACAAAGATACCTGGTGCTCGCTCGGGGATTTCAGCGAACCGTCTTCGCTGGCGACGATGATCCAGGAGGCATGGTGCAGCGCCCTGCATCTTGAGCCCTGGCAAGGCGATGGCCTAGTCCATTTTTCCAGGTGGACGCCTTCCCGTAAACCAGCATCGTCTGATGCTCGCCCTTCTTCCGATGACACGCCTTTGTCGGGTGGATGTTCTGATACCAGGAAGGCTTCAGACAAAAAGTCTGGTGAAGCCGCTGTTCTCTGGATCAAGCGTGGTGATGTGGAAGCGATGCAGAAAGCCCTGGAGAGAGCCTGTTATCTCGTGAAAAATGAAACGAAGCTGCATGACGGTTCAGGTCAACGTAATTATGGTTGCAGTCGTTGGTCGGGACATCTTCTGGATGGCAGGTGAAGCCTGTAAAACGGCATCCGGTGCCTGAGCTTATGCTACAGGGCGTTGGTTGACGCCCTTAGCTCGTTTCCTGAAAAAGTTTTTCTGAAGTAATGCAATGAATTGCCATCTACTTCCGTTCGCACGTTTGCTTTTCACACCTAGACTGGCCCCCTGAATCTCCAGACAACCAGTATCACTTAAATAAGTGATAGTCTTAATACTAGTTTTTAGACTAGTCATTGGAGAACAGATGATTGATGTCTTAGGGCCGGAGAAACGCAGACGGCGTACCACACAGGAAAAGATCGCAATTGTTCAGCAGAGCTTTGAACCGGGGATGACGGTCTCCCTCGTTGCCCGGCAACATGGTGTAGCAGCCAGCCAGTTATTTCTCTGGCGTAAGCAATACCAGGAAGGAAGTCTTACTGCTGTGGCCGCCGGAGAACAGGTTGTTCCTGCCTCTGAACTTGCTGCCGCCATGAAGCAGATTAAAGAACTCCAGCGCCTGCTCGGCAAGAAAACGATGGAAAATGAACTCCTCAAAGAAGCCGTTGAATATGGACGGGCAAAAGAGTGGATAGCGCACGCGCCCTTATTGCCCGGGGATGGGGAGTAAGCTTAGTCAGCCGTTGTCTCCGGGTGTCGCGTGCGCAGTTGCACGTCATTCTCAGACGAACCGATGACTGGATGGATGGCCGCCGCAGTCGTCACACTGATGATACGGATGTGCTTCTCCGTATACACCATGTTATCGGGGAGCTGCCCACGTATGGTTATCGTCGGGTATGGGCGCTGCTTCGCAGACAGGCAGAACTTGATGGTATGCCTGCGATCAATGCCAAACGTGTTTACCGGATCATGCGCCAGAATGCGCTGTTGCTTGAGCGAAAACCTGCTGTACCGCCATCGAAACGGGCACATACAGGCAGAGTGGCCGTGAAAGAAAGCAATCAGCGATGGTGCTCTGACGGGTTCGAGTTCTGCTGTGATAACGGAGAGAGACTGCGTGTCACGTTCGCGCTGGACTGCTGTGATCGTGAGGCACTGCACTGGGCGGTGACTACCGGCGGCTTCAACAGTGAAACAGTACAGGACGTCATGCTGGGAGCGGTGGAACGCCGCTTCGGCAACGATCTTCCATCGTCTCCAGTGGAGTGGCTGACGGATAATGGTTCATGCTACCGGGCTAATGAAACACGCCAGTTCGCCCGGATGTTGGGACTTGAACCGAAGAACACGGCGGTGCGGAGTCCGGAGAGTAACGGAATAGCAGAGAGCTTCGTGAAAACGATAAAGCGTGACTACATCAGTATCATGCCCAAACCAGACGGGTTAACGGCAGCAAAGAACCTTGCAGAGGCGTTCGAGCATTATAACGAATGGCATCCGCATAGTGCGCTGGGTTATCGCTCGCCACGGGAATATCTGCGGCAGCGGGCTTGTAATGGGTTAAGTGATAACAGATGTCTGGAAATATAGGGGCAAATCCAACACCCCACTCTTTGCAACATCGAGTATAAGTCGAAAAACGTTTGGTTGTTCTGGTTATTTGCATTTACTGCCATTCATAGAAATGAACAGATCGATTGGTAGGACTCAAATGTTATAGCATCTCTCTTCTCATAGTCTGCTTTGTGCCAGAAGCGAACGTAGCGGCAGCATACATAACTTTATGACTTTTTTTTTAATTTTTCCGCTTGGTTTCTGATTGACTAATGAAAATTAATTGAAATTATAAAGCATTAGCAGTAAATTGTGCGGTGCCGAAGTTATAGTGTTTTACAAAAAACGATCGGATATATTTAACATTCTAAATTATTAGATGAAAAAGGAATTATGGATAGCTTAAAAAAGAAAGAGAATATATTCGTTAGGGTGCTTATAGTGTTGCTCTGCATTTTGTTGGCCTCAATGATAATGTTCAATTATTTTTGTCTCGACCCTAGAGGGGAAATAAATTCAGGCGTAATCATCTTACTTTCATTACTACTCATTCTAATTTTATCAGAGAGTTTTGATAATTTCTCTCTTGGAAAATTAATTTCGATTAGTCGAGAGGTTAAGCGAAAAGAACAAGAGGTTAATAAACTTGAAAGAGAAAAAATAGAACTCTTTAATCAATTGATTAAATTTACCAGCATTCAGCATCAGACCCAGCAGCATACTAATGTCTACGGAGATTATCATGCGGGAAAGGGAACCTCAGTTGAACGCGCATCTGACCAGGAAGTTGAGGCTAAAGCTTCTGACGAACGTCCAAAATCTAATGATGCACCAGGGCAAGGATATCGTATCGATTTTCATAAAGTTGAATCAATTGCAATGCAGAAATATATTTCAGATAAGGGTATACATTCTGCAAATGTGATTCGTGAAGCAAAACTTGTTACACAATTTCATGGAATAGATCCTATAAGTAATAATCAGCCAATTTTTGATGGTTATTATAGGAGTGACGATAAAGAAATATTTATAGAGTTTAAAGCAAATCGCGGCATGCACATGATGCTTAGAGATCGAATTTATATGATGCTTTCCAAACTAAATCATTATCAAAATGCAAAAGGGGTAAACGTACACCTCGATTTAGTTTTGTTGAATCTTCCAGAGGATGGAAGTACGTATAGAACAAATGATCGCTTTATGCAGGACTTCGAACCAGCAATAGTATCTGGGCTTTTACGCATAAAAGAAATCGAAATAACTAAAGAGGAAATGGATTCCTGCAGGCGAGAAGTATAGATTTTTATCTAAACATAACACTACATGCACACTAAAATAGTGAGTCGGTTGTATGAATTATGTCCGCTCTTCGCACGCAGCGGACCTTGTGACCTTGATTTCTGCCCGCTCCGTGCCAGGAGCGGAAGATGATGACCATAATGATTGACTAAAGCATTTTCAGAAGTAAATTCACTGGTATCATCGTCTCACTGGTCAAGACACCAGAAACTAAAAAACTTTTTGAAATCTGGAACTGCGGGAATGTGCTAACTTAAGCGCTGTTCTGCAGCCTTGGCCTTTTGGCGGAGAGGATAGGTCAACAGATTACACCGCGAAAACTAAGGAAATATATGAGCGTCGAGCAAACTGGATTTCGAGAGATTTTCAACTTCGAGCACCACCTCACCTCAGAGGGGAGGTTTTTCATTGGCCCCTACGAAATAACTGTCAGCAAGGAGCTCATTGGGGGGGACTTTGCTCGGTCAAAACGGTTAATTTTTAGTAATACCTTCGATTCTTCCGGGTTCAAGGGAGCCGTGAAAGAGGAACCTTCCAGCTCTGGCACTTGGAGCGTAACAGCTGTTGTAGCGGAGCATGAAAAACTAGATCAAGCCTCCGAACTCTTTCCTGACGCTCCATGGGTGAATGGAGCCTACGATCTATCGGTAATTCTTTCGCTTCTCAGCGGTCGCCATACGCTAGTTGGAAATGGTGTCGAGCCGTACTTGCCTGTGTCGCCAGGGTATTCTATCACCAGTAAAAACTTCTTCCGTGCCAACCCAGTAGTCGACTGGGAAGTGCTTCCTGGTCTGCGAAAAGCGAAGGTGGGAGAAGCGATGGAAGCGGTGCTTTTGGCAATGACGAATAGCAATGTCGGCGTGAAAATTGCGATGGGATCGGCTGCGCTTGATGGGCTGTACACCCGCTGGTACAGCGACTCTGGCTCCAACCCTTATACTAAGAAAGTAAAAGAGGAGGTCAAGGCTGCGAGCGAGAAATTTAAGGAGCATCTGGAAAAAGCCGGTGTGAATCAGAATCTTATTAATGACATCATGCCGCGTTTGTTAAACGTTGCGAATGAGTCAGCGCTTGCCAAGCTCGCTGCCTTTTTGAAGGCCGGTAGCATGTATCCAGAAATTCCAGATGAGGAAACGCTGAAGCGACTCAAATGGCTGAACGTCCTTCGTAATTCAGTTGCGCACTCAGGCTCGATCCGATTGGACATCGCGGAATCTCCTGAGGCATCTTTACGGGTAGCGGGCGCTGTAGCACTTCTGCTCCAAGACATTTGCCGGATTTACATTGCGAAGTACTTACTCAAGATTGAAGACTACGGTGTTGCTAACGCGCAGCAAGCCGTGATGGACTTCTTCCGGTACGGGACATACAAGGGCCAAGATATTCTTACCGAGGACCACGAAACCTACCAACAACGGCTGATTGACCACTACGAAGAATTTGGCAGTCTCGACCTTGTATGCCCGAGATTACTGACTGCGACTTGAGTTTTTTAGAGAGCATGAAGCACCTGACGATCAAGCCTGCTGTACAACCGAGCTGTGATGTCATTGTCTGCGATGAAATGGATGAACTATGGGGCTACGTCGGGGCTAAATAACATCAGTGCTGGTTGTTTGATGCGTATGCCCAGATACGCAGGGCGGTCGTGGCCCCCGTCTTTGGTGAACGCATTTCGGCCACGCTGGTGATGTGGTTGGGTATTAGCACCATGCTCTAACGTTATCCTGCTCTTGGTCCGCTTCTCGCTCACAGCGGACCTTAAGCTCAGTTACCTAGTCCGCTTCGTGCCAAGAGCGGACTTTGCAAAATGGGGGTTATTTCAATCAAAACGTAACGTCACAACCAGCCGACGCTCTCTCGCCATTTATAATTAGTAACTTTATCATTTTCGCTTATTTTTTTAGATATAGAGCGCGGCTCTCTTCCTAGATACTCAGATATTTCTGTCGGGGACAAATCAAAATCGACAAGCATGACTCTAAGTTTTTCCATTTCCTTTAAAGTCCAAGGCTTGCCATAATTTTCATAAAGAGATACCTTATGCTCCCTGATAGTTCGCTTTCTCTGAGTTTCACTTTCCCTCTGAAAAATCTCGCTTTTAAATTGTGAACGGAACTCTTTACAGAAGTTGTTATCAGTTTTTTTGTTATATAGATTGCTAAAAATAAGCTGGGATGCCGGGTCTAAATCAGGTGTGTTAATAATGAAAGCTTTGACCTTTTCCATATAGGGATATTCAATTTTACCCAATATGCTTAATTGCTTTATATTAAAAAAACCTCTCAAATCAAAAGATTTAATGAGCTTTGATTGGATTACACTTTCAATCCTGCTTGCATTTGAATAACAGTACTTTGCCATTGGAAGGGCCCATACTACCAGTTGAGGAATATATTTTTCTAATGCAATGCTCTGCCAATCAGTATCAAAGGTTTGGCTTTTTGCTAGCATGTTTTTCGGCAAATCAGAATACATTGTGGTAGATGCCCATATCTTATAATCATTCGCCAAGGCTTGATAGTATTTTGTGTGGTTATGAATTTTATAAGCTGACATGAAGCGATAAACGTCTTCGTCGTGACCAGCGTCGTAAATTGTTCGATTTCCTCTAAGATAACCGTCGTAATGTTCGGTTATCCTTCTACCTACATTACAACTTACCCCAACGTAAACCACACGACTGAAAAGTCCTTTATGGACAATAAGATAAACTCCGCTACAGCCAGATTTCCTGGCCTCTGATAGAGAACCTAAAAATCTCCATTCCATAATTAAATCCATTATTATTGCTACTTTTTTTGTTTATCATGATTTTCGTGAAACTTCAACAATTTTATCCAAAAGCTAAGGGCAAAGACTTATATAATTATACTTGTCATCGTTTGCGATTATATAGAGTAGTGGCGCTGACCTGCTCCCTGGTGATTCACACAGAATGCTGTTAGTAATGTCCGTTCCTCGCTCATATCGGACCTGAGGACACGCCGGTTGGTCTGCTCTGTACCAAAAATAGATGTCATTACAGCGGTTAGTTCCAAGTGGTCAAACATCCATTTGAATAGCATTATTGCGCGTTAATCAACGGACAACAGTTCACTGTCATCAGGTAATGTGGAGTTAATGATTTTCATGTGGTAAAGGTATCTTCATTACAACCATCCATTATTCTGTCCTAGAAGATAAAGCTATGAATAGATCAAACGAAGAAGATATTGAAAAAGCCAAATCGCTGATTTCGATAGGTGCAGAGATAGCTGGCGCTGCAGTTGGCGGTGCAATTGGCTTTTTTGCAACTGGCCCTGTGGGGGCTGCCGGGGCTGGTTCGTTAGGGGTGATTGTCGCGAAAGCTGGTGCAAAACTTCTCGGTGATGTGGCTGATCGTACGATGTCTGCACGCGAAAAAGCCCGCGTTGGTGCTGCTGCTGCAGTTGCATTCAATAAAATTGAAAAGGTCGCTCTGTCAGGTAATGAACCCAGAAAAGATGATTTCTTTAACTCTGAAGAAGGAAAACGCAGTGATGCAGAAGAAATTCTGGAGGGGACGTTAAGAAGGGCGCGTGAAGAGTATGAGGAAAAGAAGATTCTTCTTCTAGGGAATTTTTATGCAAATATGGTCTACTCTCCGGGAGTGAGTACAGAAGAAGCGAATTACTATCTCCGGTTGTTCGATTCACTGACGTATCGGCAGCTCTGTGTTATGAGTTTGATCATGATGAAACCACAATATTCTGACTTTCAAAATCTGAGAAGCCATGACTATCGAACCCCAAATGCCAATATGCAAGCAAGTACTGTAGCACTCCTCCAAGAAATTTATGCTCTGTATAATTTGGGATTAGTCTGCGTTAGGAGTGCTGGCGGAAATGGTTATGTATCTTTGCTGGCATGGCATGATATCATCCCTTTAGGATTAGAATTTACAGGGTTAGGTGAAAGGTTTTACAAACTTTTTATGGGGGGAGGAAGCTTATCACTTCCCGATATTACTACTATCGCAGAAGCTTTGCGTTAAGAATGAACATTTTGATTCAAAGTTTCCAGCCTCTGCTTATTAACACAGGAGATTGTTAGACACGGGGCCTCGTTGATAACAATCATAAACATCCGCTCCTCGCTCATAGCAAACTTTTGCATAGATTCTCTTCCTAAAATAGCGCGACATCTGTTTCAAAATTAGCTTGTAAGTAAAGCGAATACCTTGAGGACAATAATCCAAGCATTGGCAGCAACGATAAATGTTTACATAACCGGTAACTGTCAGATCAGGTCTGAGTTAATACACCAGACTCAGCCAATTTATTGAGTTCGTTGAGCATCTGAACGGTTAATCTATGATAACGAGTTTTTAAACAGGTTCATTTCCTAACATTATTTTCACTCATCAAACATGGATAATTTTAATTTAGGTTTATTACTATAATTATATTTACTCTTTATATACTCTTTGCTCACTCCCTTTTTCATACAATCTCTATTGTTATTTACTTCCTGTCTTCACTCACTCTCAATCTTTACACATTCCATTAGTATTACTCTTGTTATCGTATTCACTCCATCCTTCAATCATATTTACTTTAACTAATATGATGTTCAGATAAGTTATTCTCTACTACGCTATTACTGATATCTATCTGTTTTCATCTTTAGTGAAACAGTAATTGATTTTAATCTTATCTATAATGAACTGTATTGACTTAACGATGATTGTTTATCTGAAGTGTTTTAACTATTCTGGTTGGAAACAATAATTCTGTTATCACTGATTAACCGAATGCTTACTCTTTGATAAGGTATCCATGATTCTGTAACGATTAACAGAACTGGATAAACAACAGAATCAACAGAGTGAATTCCTGATTATATTTGTTCGTTTCTGATTATCTTGTACGTTAAACAAAATGAAAATTATCCATCCATGGTGTGTTTCATTCTGGTACCGTGTACCCGTTAACGTTCATATCTTGAACATGAGTTATTTTTAACAGATTAAATGAGTGCGTGTAAGTTTATTGGGTTACAGATATGTGTTGGCCTTGTACACGTTTTTTCAGACTCACTGAGAGCAAGTTTGTAGTTTATGATGGTGATTAGTCGTAATATGTTTCTTGAACTTCTGAACGTGGGCTTTTATCGCGTGTTTTGCAGTATTTCGTGATGTTTATTGATTCTGTATTTTATTCGCTCCTCGTTTATCTCATCTCTTTAATTAATACCATCAGATAATCCATTTCTTTCTGCATAATGCTGCGTATCGTTAATAACTCGTCGTATCCATTCTGCTACAGCATGCCTGATAAATACCATCTGTAAGTTATTACCGTTTTAGATCTGATTATGAGCGAAAGCATTAATTCGCTCACAGAGCTTAAAACATCATTAACTTTCAGGAGTCATCAACATGCTTAAATCTTACACACCAAACTGGTTTTTTACCGCTTTACTTGACAATCACATCAATCAAATGCTGGCACGTTATTCCTGCCTGCGAGCTTTACGGATGGATTTCTTTTACAGGAAAGATACGCCTGATTTCTTACAACCTGATCATCGCTGGCTTGAATTGCAGTTGCGTATGCTGCTGGAGCAGGTGGAACAATTTGAAAATATCGTTGGCTTCTTCTGGGTGATTGAATGGACGGCTGATCATGGTTTTCATGCGCATGCGGTTTTCTGGATCGATCGTCAGAGGGTTAAAAAAATATATCCCTTTGCGGAGCGGATTACGGAATGCTGGCGGTCTATTACGCATAACAGTGGTTCGGCACACCGCTGTACATATCAGCCGCATTATACATACAACATCAACATTCCTGTGCGCCACAACGATCCTGAAAGCATCGATAATATTCGCGGTGCCCTGCATTATCTGGCGAAAGAAGAACAAAAAGACGGGCTGTGTGCCTACGGCTGCAATGAAGTTCCTGAACGTCCTGCAGCAGGACGACCACGTAAGCTTCACTTCTGAAGCTTAAGGCCTGAGCCTCCGCTCCTGGAAACACTCCGTCGGTAAAAATCTACCACCCTGCTTAATAATGTGAACCGAAGTCAACGGAGATCATTCATCCTGAACCTGCATCCAGTGTTCTTTCCCTTATCTTCCCGTTCTGTTTCGGTTCTTCACGTATTCCATCAACCCCATCCGCAAACCATAACACGTCAGCTCATTCACGGGCAGGACGCGTTGTGGGCTGCGCATAACGGAGCATATCTTATGAATGCTATCCCTTATTTCGACTATAGCCTGGCCCCCTTCTGGCCATCTTATCAGAACAAAGTCATCGGCGTCCTTGAGCGTGCGCTGCGTGAGCAGTCCGGCTCACGGATACGGCGGATCCTGCTTCGTCTGCCGTGGGAACATGACAACGCCTTCAACAGCAGACAGACCTGGTTTGGTATGGATTTTATCGAAACCGTCAGTGCGCTGATGAATGCGAAACCCGGACGCGACCTTTGCTGGCTCCTGACCCGTCATCCAGAAAAGCCGGAATACCACGTGGTGCTGTGCGTCAGACAGGAGTATTTCGACGGCCCCGAACTGGATCGGTTGATTCTGGATGCCTGGAGTAACGTGCTGGGTTTCGCGTCACCAGGTGAAGCAAAGCCGTACCAGAAGCAGATCACCCGGGATGTGGTACTGGATCGCCGGTCACCGGACTGCGAAGACCTGTTTAAAGACCTGATCTGGGCATTCAGCGATTTTGCCCGCGATCGTCGTGGTGTTTGTGATCCGGAAGCTCGTTGCCTTGCCGGTAATCCCGGGTATCCCGGATCTGCAGGACCGTTCTGAAAACACGGCTCAGCATCTTCTTCCGCATTTGTACATTCTTCATAAATCTTACTGAGGACATTCTGACCATGTTGACCACAACAAGCCACGACAGCGTGTTGCTGCGTGCCGACGATCCCCTGATCGACATGAACTACATCACCAGTTTCACCGGCATGACCGATAAATGGTTTTACAGGCTGATCAGTGAAGGGCATTTTCCTAAACCCATCAAACTGGGGCGCAGCAGCCGCTGGTACAAAAGTGAAGTGGAGCAGTGGATGCAGCAGCGAATTGAGGAATCACGAGGAGCAGCATGAAACGCGTTGTGATGCCGGTACGCTGGCAATGTGCAAAATGCCGGCGCTGGTATTGCGGAAATCAGCCCTGTCCTTGGTGCTGGCGACACTCCCGCTCATCTTTCTGCTGACACCCTCTGGTCAGCCAACTGTTTGTCATCATTTCCTGACTGATTCGTCATTCCCTTCGTCCCGTCAGTCACTGGTGTTTGTATCGTACTGTGCTGGTGTTGATGTGCGCTTTCCGTGTGTCTGCACCGGCTTAACAAAATTCACAGGGGTTGAAAAGGAACATTTCGTGCAAATAACCGAAGCCTTACTTTCAGCGCCGGGGGAAATCCGGCGTTTTGTTCAGCAGGCGGTGGACCACTGGCCGCGTCTGCTGGCATTTCACTTCACGCTCCATTCGGCAGAAGGAAACATCAACGGGCAACAGATTCATGCATTCTGTACTTCCTTTTATGAACGTATTACTGAGCGTAATCACACGACCAGTCCATCATCGCCGGTGGTATTACGCTGGTTGCGGGAACAACATGGAGGAGCAACAATTCGATGCCTGTTGCTGCTCAGCCAGACGAGTATTTGTCACCCGCGAGCCAGTGTCACAGTTGATGAACAATGTTCGCAAGTGGTGGATTTACTGCAGCAGACCTGGCGGGGGATGGATACGGGCGGACAATGTCGGGTGGAAAGGTGTTTTCGGGTTACCCGGCCTGATACATCAGAGCAATACGTTGCGTTAAAAACGGCTGTTCAGTCTCTGATGCCACTGGTTATTGCAACAATCATCCGGTGATGACCGGGAGAATTATCGACTCTTCCGTTAATTTCTACAGACTGATAAAGTTTTGTCTGCTGAATCTTTATACGGAATTCTTTTCAGTATGCGTACACGAATTGATTATCTGGCGGATAAATACAGTTTTACAGAGCTGAATGAATCTCCACGCCTTCGCCGGCAGTGGCAGGATGTTCTGGAGGAGTGCCGGCAGACAGAGGCCGGGCCAGAAGAGCGGCTGCGTATTGCTCTGCTGAATGTGGATTACGTCACCAGTTTTGAACTGCCTTTTCGCTTGTTGCTTACCCGTACACCACAACTGATTGCTGCGCTGCGTGAAGAATGGGGAATCAGCCAGAAAAATGTGGTGTTTAACGATAAACGGTTTGGCTGCGTGTACAGCCTGAAGGCCAGCCTTTCTGGTGTGCCGGATACATACAGGTATCATCTGTCTCACCGTATTCGTCGTGTGATTGGGAGTGAAAACACATCATTGCCATATCAGCAGGTTGCCCGGGAAATGAAAGCGCCCCGTGAACGGCTGAAGTATGCACTGGAGGCGGGGTTACTGGTGACTGCACTGGACGGCCTGTTCTGGTTTGGTAGTCAGCGTATTGCGGCTGATGTCCTGAGATTAAGACAGAGCAGAATGCCGATAGTGACAACGAATGTGGAAGTGCACGATAACCTGACGGGAACAACCCGCAAAGTGCCTGCATACCATCTCTGATGCTGACATAACGTGCATTAATTTCAGCGCAGTAGCGCTGTGTACTGACCCGGTAAAAGTCATCGGGTAATAACCTGATGTCAGAAGACCTGTTGTCGCAGGTCTGAACGCCTGAATCTGGGCTGCCGTACGCATCTTATCATAAGGCAGAGATTTATAAGGAAGACTATAGTGTAGTCACAGGTGGTCCTTGACCCACGATATTTTTGATGGTGGCGTTGTTACTATAAATTATCTGCACCATTTCTTACCCTGTTTGCCTCTTTTCCCTTCTCCTGTTAGCTCGCCTTGACAACTGATATATCCAGTATTGCCAGATGAGTATATTAAACCCATTGTTATCACAATCCAGGCTCCTGCACATGTATTCATTATTATGAATACATGTATATTGATCATTGTACCTGTAGAAAATGTTAGCTTGCTTTGTTTATTTCTTTTTTGTGTGTTATTTATTTTTGATCTATGAAGTGTTTTCATATAAAAACAAAATAAGTTAAACAATCCATTTTTTGATTAAACAACGATCTTTTATCTTGCTTTATTTGTGTTTTTTGGTTTTTTATCTGATATATGGATTTTTCATTGGGTTGTTATGCTGTGTTATGTGATTGTTTTGGTATAAAAGATCGTTTTATTGCTATTTCTTGGGATAAAAAGCTGTGATAGATTTAATTTCGTCGAAGGGGGGATGGACTCTGTAAATATTATTTCTTGATTCTTGGAAAGAGTATTCATGTTCTGTGGGGTGTGTGGATGTTAATACCTGGAAAGGTGCCGGAAGATTTTTTCTGGGCATTAATAGAATTATCCCCGCTTCGAAGTGAAAAGGTTGTTCGTGCGCTAAGGGATTTTCTGGTCCTGGGGTATACCAGAAAAGAAGCATGTGAAAAATATGGTGTGTCTTATGGTTATTTTTCAGTGGCACTGAAGCGAATCCGACATGTTAATAACATTATTTATCAGCTGATGCATAGTTACATATCAGAGTCGTCCTGTAAGGACAGGGAAAGAAACAAGAGTGATACGTGTTGATATTAGCGCACTTTCTGAGTGTGCTAATGCCAGCGCAGTAATTATGCTGGTTTTTCTATTGTCAATAAAAGGAATATTTAAATGAAAATGATTAAAACTGTAATGGCAGGTGCAGTTGCCATGGCTCTGGTATCTTTTGGTGCGAATGCTGCAAACCAGGGAAGTGGTACCGTAAATTTTAAAGGTGAAATCATTGATGCACCGTGTGGTATTGCGCCTGAATCAGCTGACCAGTCTATCGATTTTGGTCAGATTTCAAAGGCGCACCTGAATGCTAAAGGTACGTCTGT
>ERZ1034980.887-NODE-887-length-19342-cov-11.971535_pt1 | contig 19342 bp, 18 predicted proteins | sample MGYA00520622_ERZ1034980 | MGnify/ENA primary metagenome ERZ1034980 (study PRJEB33766, sample SAMN09781791) | gut metagenome | biome: gut microbiome | host: Homo sapiens | place: Madagascar | study: EMG produced TPA metagenomics assembly of the PRJNA485056 data...
GAATAAACCGATAATTTCTCTAGTTAATATGATTAACCAAGTTTAGCAGCAAGGCGTGCTTTATCGCGGCTTGCTTTGTTTGTGTGAATCAAACCTTTAGAAGCAGCTTTATCGATGCTTGAAGAAGCAGCACGGAAAAGTTCTTCTGATGGGTTTGATTCAAATGCTTTGATAGCAGAACGCATAGCTGATTTTTGAGCTGAGTTCTTTTCGTTTTGTTTAACGTTAAGTTCAGCGCGTTTGATAGCTGATTTAATATTTGCCAATGTTTTCACCTCCGTATTAATCTAACTATATCAGTATATCGAATTAATCAATATTTTGCAAGTCTTAATCACCTTTTCAGGTAAATTTCATCAATTTTATGGTCGCTTGATTTGTGGATGATAAGATCAGCGCGATTTTTGGTTGGTAAAATATAGTTGTTTAGATTGACGAGATTAATAGACTCCCAAGTTTTTTCAGCGATAGCGACAGCCTCTTCGATAGGAAGTTGCGAGTAATCGTGATAGTAGTTATGTTTATCCTTTTTTGCTAGCGCTAGCAATGTCTTAAAACGCTCAAGGTACCAATTTTTAATATGACTGCTGTCAGCATCAATATAAATTGAAAAATCAAAGTAATCATTGATATAAAGGTTATTGTTTTTGGGATTTTGAAAAACATTGATACCTTCCACGATAAGAAAGTTGGGGGAATCGATTGTTTGGTAGCAGTCGGGAACGATGTCATAAATCTCATGTGAATAGATTGGAAGTGTCGTCTTAATACGATTTTTAACAGCATCCAAAAAGTTAATCAGCTTCTCCATATCGTAAGATTCTGGAAAACCTTTTCTGTTTAATAGATTATTTTGAATCAAGGTATCATTGGGGTAGAGAAATCCGTCTGTGGTTACTAACTCTACCTTAGATTCTTTGAAAGTCCGAGCGAGTAAGAGCTGAATTAACCGACTGGTAGTGGACTTTCCGACAGCGACTGATCCGGAAATACCAATGATAAATGGTTGCGCCTGCCTTTCTCTTTTCAGAAAGATACTTTTAGCAAACGAAAGGTTATTAGCGTTATTTTGATAAATCTGAACAAGGCTAATAATTGGTAGGTAGACTTCCACAACGTCTTGAATATTAATGGTGTCATTTAGACTCTTCAAAGATTCAAGTTCTTTTTCGGTTAACAAGGGATGGCTTTTTTGATGTAACACTTGCCATTCATTCCTCGAAAAACGATCAAAATTTATTAGTTCATTTATCATTTCCATAACTCCTATTGGAGCATATTATAACACTTTTAAATAGAATTGAACACAGTTACAGAATGTGTTAGAATTAAAAAGCAATGTAAAGGAGCAAATATGAATAATATGTATTATACTGAAAATCCTGATGCAGCTCACGATATTCATGATTTAAGAGTGAGTTTATTAGGAGAGGATTTTCAATTTTACTCGGATGCAGGAGTCTTTTCTAAAAAAATGATTGACTTTGGTAGTCAGGTACTTTTGAATGCTTTGGAAGTTGATAATGGCAAGAAACTTCTTGATTTAGGCTGTGGCTACGGTCCCTTAGGAATTTCCTTGGTCAAAGTGCATCAATTAGACGTTACAATGGTAGACATCAATAATCGGGCTATTGAACTAGCTAAAAAAAACGCTGAGAGAAACCAGGTTGTGGCAACAATCTTCCAGTCTAATGTCTATGAAAATGTAAATGGAAGTTATGATTACATTATCAGTAATCCTCCAATTCGTGCGGGCAAGAAGGTCGTTCATCAAATTATTGAAGAGAGTATTGACTACCTTAACGATGGTGGTAGTTTAACGATTGTCATTCAGAAAAAACAAGGTGCCCCAAGTGCAAAGGCTAAGATGGAGGAAGTCTTTGGAAACTGTGAAATTGTCAAAAAAGATAAGGGTTACTACATTTTAAGAAGTGAGAAATGAGTATGAGAGCAGTAGATTTAATTCAAAAAAAGCGTGATGGCTTGGAACTGTCAAGTGATGAGATTCAATGGTTAATTTCTGGCTATGTTGCTGGGACTGTGCCTGACTATCAAATGTCAGCTTTTGCAATGGCTGTCTATTTTCAAGGAATGACGACACGAGAAACCCGCGATTTGACCATGTGTATGGTAGAAAGCGGTGAACAGATTGATTTGTCAAGTATTCCAGGTATCAAGACAGACAAGCATTCAACAGGCGGTGTAGGTGACAAGGTGACCTTGATTTTGGCACCGCTCGTTGCAAGTTTTGGTGTCCCTGTGGCTAAAATGAGTGGTCGTGGATTGGGGCACACAGGTGGTACTCTTGATAAATTAGAATCAATCAAAGGTTTCCAAATTGAGCGCACGCAGGAAGAATTTATCAACCAGGTCAAGGCAATCAACATATCTGTCATTGGGCAGTCTGATAATTTGGTCAAGGCTGATAAACTTCTCTATGCTCTGCGCGATGTGACGGCTACGGTTGATATTATCCCGCTCATTGCGAGCTCTGTGATGAGTAAAAAAATAGCTGCTGGCGCTGACAGTATTTTGCTAGATGTGACAGTTGGCGAAGGTGCCTTTATGAAAACTTTGGAAGATGCCGAAGAATTATCGAAGACAATGGTGGCACTTGGTAAAAAAGTTAGTCGTAAGACAGTTGCTGTCATTACAGACATGAGCCAGCCCCTTGGTCGCGCTATTGGAAATCGTTTAGAGGTCCTAGAAGCACTGGAAATTATGCAGGGCAATGGACGTGAAGACGTGACACACTTCATCTGTGAGTTAGGACAGATTATGCTAAGTTTAGCTGGCGTTGACGAATCGCTAGAAACGATTCATGATCACCTTGTCAATGGACTCGCCTTACAAAAATTTGAACAAATGGTGGAAGCGCAAGGGGGAGACTTGAAAGATCTTTATCGGTCATCATCAGCACCTGTTGTAACTGAAGTCTTTGCTGAAGACGACGGTTACGTGGTGACTCTTCCTGCGCTTGAGTTTGGACTGTTTGCAATGCGACTAGGCGCAGGACGCGCCGTTAAGACAGATCCACTCGATTATGAAAGCGGAATTGTTTTTAATAAAAAAATTGGCGATGCTGTAAAAAATGGCGATTCTATAGCAAAAATTTATTCTCAGGAAAAATTAACGGAAAAAGAGCTTACAGAATTCAAAAAAAATGTTAAAATAGACAGTGCTAGAATTGAGACAAAAGAAATCATAAAAATTATTTCATAAATTAGAGGAAGGTTTGTCGTGTCAATTAATAAGTACATTGACCACACACTATTAAAACCAGAAAGTACGCAAGAGCAAATTGCGAAGCTTGTCTCTGAAGCAAAAGAGTATGATTTTGCTAGTGTCTGTGTCAATCCAACTTGGGTTTCCTACTGCGCAAATGAGCTTTCAGGTACCGATGTAAAAGTTTGTACAGTAATTGGATTTCCCTTGGGTGCTACTACAAGTGCTACAAAAGCCTTTGAAGCAAAAGAAGCTATTGAAAATGGTGCTTCGGAAGTGGATATGGTTATCAATATCGGTTTATTAAAATCAGGTCAATACCAAGCAGTCGAAGATGATATCCGTGCTGTTGTTGAAGCAAGTGGTGACAAATTGGTTAAAGTCATCATTGAAGCTTGCCTGCTGACAGATGAGGAAAAGGTAAAAGCTTGTGAACTTTCTGTTTCAGTAGGTGCAGACTTTGTTAAAACATCAACAGGATTTTCAATTCATGGGGCAACGGTTGAAGATGTCGCATTGATGCGTAAAACTGTTGGTGATAAGGTCGGTGTCAAAGCTGCGGGAGGTGCCCGTTCTTTAGCTGATGCAGAAGCCTTTATTGCAGCAGGTGCAACTCGAATCGGTACTTCAGCAGGTGTGGCAATAGTCAACGGAGAAGTATCAAATGGCGGATACTAGTTTAGTAAACCTTGCTATTGAGGCAAGTAAAAATGCATATGTGCCTTATTCTCATTTTCCAATTGGCGCTGCATTGAAAACAAAAGATGGTCATATTTTTCTAGGTTGCAATATAGAAAATGCCAGCTTTGGTTTAACCAACTGTGGCGAGCGAACTGCGATTTTTAAAGCAGTTTCTGAGGGCTACAGAGAATTTTCAGAATTAGCAATCTACGGCAAGACAGAGAAGCCAGTTTCACCATGTGGAGCCTGTCGCCAAGTAATGTCTGAATTTTTTGAGTCCTCTGTAGAGGTGACTCTAATTTCTAAAAATGGAGAGACGGTCGTGATGACGGTCGAGGAATTACTTCCATATTCTTTCACAGATCTTAAGTAGGACTGTGATTAACTTTAGGACATAATGTCCATAAAAAATGTTTTAGGAGGTTCATTTTAATGAACAAAAAGATCGTTGGACTTGGTTTAGCATCTGTTGCGGTGCTTGGACTCGCAGCATGTGGTAATCGCGGTGCTTCAAAATCTTCATCAGGGAAAACTGACTTGAAAGTTGCTATGGTAACTGATACTGGTGGTGTTGATGATAAATCATTTAACCAATCAGCTTGGGAAGGTCTTCAAGAGTGGGGTAAAGCTAACAAACTTAAAAAAGGTACTGGCTATGATTACTTCCAATCTGCTAGCGAGTCTGACTATGCTACAAACCTTGACACAGCAGTATCAAGCGGTTACAAACTTGTCTACGGTATTGGATTTGCACTCCACGATGCAGTTGAAAAAGCAGCTAAAGACAATTCAGATGTAAACTATGTTATCATCGATGATGTTATCAAAGACACAGATAACGTTGCCAGTGTAACATTTGCGGATAATGAATCTGGTTATCTTGCAGGTATTGCTGCAGCAAAATCAACTAAGACTAAAACTGTAGGTTTTGTTGGTGGTATGCAATCAGAAGTTATCTCTCGCTTTCGTGCAGGATTTGAAGCTGGGGTTAAATCAGTAGACGACTCAATCAAAATTAAAGTAGATTACGCTGGTTCATTTGGAGACGCTGCTAAAGGTAAAACAATCGCAGCAACTCAATATGCCGCTGGCGCAGACATCATCTACCAGGTAGCTGGTGGTACTGGTGCAGGTGTCTTCTCAGAAGCTAAAGCTGAAAATGAATCACGCAATGAATCGGATAAAGTTTGGGTAATCGGTGTTGACCGTGACCAAGCATCTGAAGGTAAATACACTTCTAAAGATGGTAAAGAATCAAACTTTGTACTTGCTTCAACAATCAAAGAAGTTGGTGAATCAGTTAAGAAAATCTCTACTGAAACTGCCAAAGGCAAATTCCCTGGTGGCAAAACTACAACTTACGGTCTTAAAGATGGTGGTGTAGATATCGCAACAACAAACCTTTCAGACGATGCTGTTAAAGCTATTGCTGACGCTAAAGAAAAAATTATTTCTGGCGACATCAAAGTTCCTGAAAAATAGTTTTTGACAAACTTTTTTGGAAGTAGAGCGATCGGTTTAGGATCGCTCTTTTTCCAAGCTGAGATGTTATATCTCAGTAAAACTCATCATTGCTTGGTGGGTTTTACTGAAATATAAATGATTTTTTCTGAAAGGGAGAACCACATGACGCAAAATGTCATTGAAATGAAAGAAATCACCAAAAAATTTGGAGATTTTGTGGCAAATGATCATATCAATTTGTCTGTTCGCAAGGGTGAAATCCACGCATTGCTTGGTGAAAATGGTGCTGGTAAATCCACTTTAATGAACATGCTTGCAGGTCTTTTGGAGCCTACAAGTGGACAAATTGTCATCAATGGTCAGCCAGTAAATATTGACTCACCATCCAAGTCATCTCAACTTGGTATTGGAATGGTCCATCAACACTTTATGTTGGTTGAAGCTTTTACAGTTGCCGAAAACATTGTACTCGGGAATGAAACTGTTAAAAACGGTGTCTTGGATTTAAAAAAGGCTAGCGCTGAAATTAAAGAATTATCAGAAAAATACGGACTTGATGTGGATCCAGATGCAAAAATAGCAGATATTTCTGTTGGAGCACAACAACGTGTTGAAATTCTTAAAACGCTTTATCGTGGTGCAGATATGCTCATCTTCGATGAACCAACAGCGGTTTTGACACCATCTGAGATTAATGAGTTACTTGAAATTATGAAAAATCTTGTCAAAGAAGGTAAATCAATTATTTTGATTACTCATAAATTGGATGAGATTCGTGCTGTTGCAGATCGAGTAACTGTCATCCGCCGAGGAAAAAGTATTCAGACTGTTAATGTTGCAGGTGCTACTTCGGAAGATTTGGCTGAAATGATGGTGGGACGTTCAGTTTCATTTACGACTCAAAAAGAAGCAGCGCATCCAAAAGATGTTATTCTTTCAATCAAAGACTTGGTTGTAAATGAAAATCGTGGTGTACCTGCGGTTAAAAACCTTTCACTTGATGTTCGTGGTGGTGAAATTGTTGGTATTGCAGGGATTGATGGCAATGGACAGAGTGAGCTCATTCAAGCTATTACTGGTCTGCGTAAAGTGAAGTCAGGTTCTATCTTTATCAAAGGTCAAGAATCTACTAAGATGTCAGCGCGTCAAATCACTGAACTTAGCGTGGGTCACGTTCCAGAAGATCGTCATCGTGATGGACTTGTGTTGGATATGACCATGGCTGAAAATATCGCCCTTCAGACTTACTATAAGGAACCGATGAGTAAGCATGGTATTTTGAATTTCTCTTACATCAATGAATATGCTCGTAAGTTGATGAAGGAATTCGATGTTCGCGGTGCAGGCGAGTATGTTCTTGCCAAAGGCTTCTCAGGTGGTAACCAACAAAAAGCCATTATTGCTCGTGAAATTGACCGAGATCCAGATTTATTGATTGTTAGTCAACCAACTCGTGGACTAGATGTTGGTGCGATTGAATATATTCGTAAACGTTTGATTGCTGAACGAGACAAAGGAAAAGCAGTTTTGGTAGTCAGCTTTGAATTGGATGAAATTTTAGATGTATCCGACCGTATCGCTGTTATTCACGACGGGAAGATTCAAGGTATCGTTAAGCCTGAAGATACTAATAAACAAGAGCTTGGTATCATGATGGCTGGTGGGAAAATTGAAAAAGGAGGAGAGTAATGTCTAAGAGAGCTCAACAAATTGCGGTTCCTCTGATTTCAGTTTTACTTGGGATCATTCTTGGGGCCATCATTATGCTTATATTTGGATACGATCCATTGTGGGGTTATGAAGGTTTATTCCAAACAGCTTTTGGCAGTATTAAAAACATCGGTGAAATTTTCCGAGCTATGGGTCCATTGATGTTGGTTGCGCTTGGTTTCTCAGTTGCTAGTCGCGCTGGTTTCTTCAATGTCGGATTACCTGGACAAGCTTTGGCAGGATGGATTGCTGCTGGTTGGTTTGCACTAGAGCACCCACATATGGCACGTCCTCTAATGATTCTTTGCACTATCGTTATTGCAGCTGTAGCTGGAGGAATTGCTGGGGCGATTCCGGGGATTCTCCGTGCTTATCTAGGTACTAGTGAAGTTATCGTTACTATTATGATGAACTATATTATTCTGTATTCTGGAAATGCTGTAATTCAGAACCTATTCTCAAAGAGCATCATGCGTACAACTGATTCAAGTATCTATGTATCGGCAAATGCTTCTTATCGAACAGATTGGTTATCCGCACTCACTAATAATTCGCGGATGAATATAGGTATTTTTATTGCTTTGGTTGGCGTAGCCGTTATCTGGTTCTTGCTTAATAAAACTACTTTAGGTTTTGAAATTCGTTCAGTTGGGCTGAATCCAAATGCAAGTGAATATGCAGGGATGTCAGCTAAACGTACTATTATTATTTCTATGATTATTTCAGGTGCCTTTGCAGGACTTGGAGGAGTAGTGGAAGGTCTTGGTACTTTTGAAAATGTTTTCGTACAGTCAAGTTCAATTTCAATTGGTTTTGATGGTATGGCAGTTAGTCTTCTAGCCGCAAATAATCCAATCGGAATTATTTTTGCAGCCTTCCTATTTGCAGCATTGAGCGTTGGTTCACCAGGTATGAACATTGCAGGAATCCCTCCTGAACTAATTAAAGTTGTTACAGCCTTGATTATCTTCTTTGTAGGTATTCACTATATTATCGAACGCTTTGTCAAACCTAAAAAGCAAATGAAAGGTGGTAACTAAGTTGAGTTTAACAACAATTTTAGCCTTGATGGTTTCATCAATGTTGATTTATGCAACGCCACTTATTTTTACTAGTATTGGTGGTACATTCTCAGAGCGTGGCGGTATTGTAAACGTCGGACTAGAAGGTATCATGGTTATGGGAGCATTTTCTGGTGTTGTTTTCAATCTGGAGTTTGCTCAATCATTTGGTAAAGCAACGCCATGGTTGGCAGTGCTTGTTGGAGGAGTTGTTGGATTGATTTTCTCATTAATCCATGCTCTAGCTACAATCAATTTCCGAGCAGACCATGTTATCAGTGGTACCGTACTTAACTTGATGGCACCTTCTTTAGCAGTTTTCCTTGTAAAGGTTCTTTATAACAAAGGACAAACAGATAACATTCAACAATCATTTGGTAAGTTTGATTTCCCTGTGCTTTCAAAAATTCCATTTATTGGAGATATCTTTTTCCATAGTACAAGCTTGATTGGTTATCTCGCTATTATCCTTGCATTCGTTTCTTGGTTCGTCCTCTATAAAACCCGCTTTGGCCTTCGTCTTCGCTCAGTTGGGGAGCATCCTCAGGCTGCGGATACTTTAGGTATTAATGTTTACAGAATGCGTTATTACGGTGTGATGATTTCAGGATTCCTTGGTGGTATGGGAGGTGCAGTCTATGCACAATCTATCTCAGTTAACTTCGCCCCAACAACAATCCTTGGGCCTGGATTCATCGCTCTTGCAGCTATGATTTTTGGTAAATGGAATCCAGTCGGTGCTATGTTAGCAAGTCTATTCTTTGGATTGTCACAAAGTTTGGCAGTCATTGGAGGACAATTACCGCTGCTAAGTTCTATTCCAACAGTTTACCTTCAAATTGCACCGTACGTGTTGACTATTGTAGTCCTTGCAACCTTCTTTGGACAAGCTGTAGCGCCTAAGGCAGACGGTATTAACTACATTAAGAGTAAGTAGTTTTAATCGTAATCGACAAAAGTTATCGGATTCCTTCTGATAACTTTTTATTTTTATATTTTAAGAAAATGCAAATTGTCGAAAATTTGTAAGGAAGTCGGAATCTTGAGCATATATCTTGAAAGCGTTTTAATGCTATGTTATACTCACTATGTTAAGTTATTAAATATTTGAAAAGAGGATACTTAGATGAGTAAAATTGTTGTTGTAGGAACTAACCATGCAGGTACTGCGGCTATAAAAACTATGCTTAGTAACTACGGTTCAGAAAATGAAATTGTTACATTTGATCAAAACTCAAATATTTCATTTTTAGGCTGTGGTATGGCACTTTGGATTGGTGAGCAAATTGATGGCGCAGATGGGCTTTTCTATTCTGATAAAGAAGAATTAGAAAGTATGGGCGCTACTGTTTATATGAATTCACCTGTTCTTGATATTGATTTTGATCAAAAAGAAGTAACTGCTTTGGTAGATGGTAAAGAACATGTTGAATCTTATGAAAAATTGATTCTGGCAACTGGTTCACAGCCAATTGTACCTCCGATAAAAGGTGTTGAAATTCAAGAAGGTTCGCGTGAATTTAAGGCAACTTTAGAAAATCTTCAATTTGTGAAATTGTACCAAAATGCAGAAGATGTAATTCATCGATTGGAAAAAACAGGTATTGATCGTGTTGCAGTAGTTGGTGCAGGCTATATCGGTGTTGAATTAGCGGAAGCCTTCCAACGAAAAGGCAAAGAAGTAACTCTGGTCGATGTTGCTGATACTTGTATGGGTGGATACTATGATCGTGATTTCACGGACATGATGAATAAAAATCTCGAAGACCATGGTATTCGTCTTGCATTCGGACAAGCTGTTCAAGCGGTTGAAGGTGATGGAAAAGTTGAACGTTTGGTAACCGACAAGGAAACTTTTGATGTTGATATGGTTATCATGTGTGTAGGTTTCCGTCCTAACACAGCTCTCGGTAAAGGACGTTTGGAAACATTCCGAAATGGTGCTTGGGTTGTTAATAAAAAACAGGAAACAAGTATGAAGGATGTTTATGCTATCGGTGACTGTGCGACGATTTATGACAATTCACGTGACGATGTGAATTATATTGCCTTGGCTTCGAATGCTGTTCGTACAGGTATTGTTGCCGCTCATAATGCTTGTGGAACTGAGCTTGAAGGAGCAGGAGTTCAAGGGTCAAACGGAATTTCAATCTATGGTCTTAATATGGTTTCAACAGGTTTGACTTTAGAAAAAGCTAAGCAAGCTGGATATAACGCCGTTGAAACAGGATTTAACGACCTACAAAAACCAGAATTTATCAAACACAATAACCATGAAGTGGCTATCAAGATTGTTTACGATAAGGATAGTCGTGTTATTTTAGGTTGTCAGATGGTATCTTATGAAAATATTTCAATGGGTATTCATATGTTCTCGCTTGCTATTCAAGAAAAAGTAACAATCGAGAAACTTGCTCTTACTGATATTTTCTTCTTGCCTCATTTCAATAAACCATATAACTATATTACAATGGCAGCTTTAAGTGCTAAAGAATAAAAATTAGAAATAAAGTGTATGTGCAGATTATTGACATACACTTTATTTTATATAAATGAAAAAAGAACCAGGTCACTAAGACTTGGTTCTTTTGACTAACCATTTATGCTAATTAGTTTTTTGAAGCTGCTTGGAAGTCAGGGTTTTTCCATGCTTCTTCAATAATATCTTGCAATTCTTTAGCCGATGCTTGGAATTTTTGAGTTTCAGCATCGTTCAATGGGATGTTTACTGGACGAACGATACCGTGTGCACCAACGATAGCAGGTTGACCTACGAAGCAGTTTTCAACACCGTATTGACCTTCTTGGAAAACAGACAATGGAAGTACTGCATTTTCATCGTCAAGGATAGCTTTAGTGATACGAGCAAGTGCTACTGCGATACCGTAGTATGTAGCACCTTTTTTGTTGATGATTGTGTAAGCTGCATCACGAACACCTTCGAACAACTCAACCAATTCAGCTTCTTGAACGTTTTCTTTGTCTTTAAGGAATTCTTCAAGGTTTACACCAGCGATGTTAGCGTGTGACCAAACGGCAAATTCTGAGTCACCGTGTTCACCCATGATGTAGGCGTGAACTGAACGTGCGTCAACGTCAAGTTTTTCAGCAAGTGCTTGACGGAAACGAGCTGAGTCAAGTGAAGTACCTGAACCGATAACGCGTTCTTTAGGGAATCCTGAGAACTTCCATGTAGAGTATGTCAATACGTCTACTGGGTTAGCTGCTACAAGGAAGATACCGTTGAATCCTGATTCAACAACTTGAGTAACGATTGATTTGTTGATTGCAAGATTTTTACCAACAAGATCAAGACGAGTTTCACCTGGTTTTTGAGGAGCACCAGCAGTGATAACTACAAGGTCAGCATCCGCACAGTCTTCATATTTAGCTGCATAGATTTTTTTAGGTGAAGTGAAAGCAAGCGCGTGGCTAAGGTCAAGCGCATCACCAACAGCTTTTTCGAACAGTTGTGGAATTTCGATAATACCAAGTTCTTGAGCGATACCTTGGTTTACAAGTGCGAAAGCGTAAGATGAACCTACGGCACCGTCACCAACAAGGATAACTTTTTTGTGTTGTTTAGTTGCAGTCATGTCTAAACATCTCCTTAATTTTATTCGGGTTTATACCCATACAACTATATTTTAGCACTTTAACCACATAATGTCACTAGAGAAATGTGTAAATTAGTGAAAAATATAACAGAAAATAAAAAAGCGCTATCAAAACTAAAATTCCTTTGTTACTCAAAGTATCATTCTTAAAAATTACCTAATGAATAAGCGAAAAAAGTAATAAAAACGTGGTACAGGGTCGTAAAAAAGTAGTTGTCCGATTTATTTGCAAAACCAGCAATCTCATGGCTTTTGATAGTGATTTTAGCATGATTATGGTATAATAGAAGGAAGATAAGTCTAGAAAAGGGGCATTTTTTAATGCAAGATAAAAATTTAGTGGATGTTAATCTGACGAGTGAAATGAAAACAAGTTTCATCGACTATGCGATGAGTGTTATCGTTGCTCGTGCATTGCCAGACGTCAGAGATGGGTTGAAACCAGTACATCGCCGTATCCTTTACGGAATGAATGAATTAGGAGTTACGCCCGATAAACCACATAAAAAATCAGCACGTATCACCGGTGATGTTATGGGTAAGTATCATCCACATGGAGATTCATCAATTTATGAAGCTATGGTTCGGATGGCTCAATGGTGGTCATATCGTCATATGTTAGTTGATGGTCATGGAAACTTTGGTTCTATGGATGGTGATGGTGCTGCCGCGCAACGTTACACTGAAGCACGTATGAGTAAGATTGCGCTAGAAATGCTGCGCGATATCAACAAAAATACGGTTGATTTTCAAGATAACTATGATGGATCTGAACGTGAACCATTGGTGCTACCAGCACGTTTTCCTAACCTTCTGGTAAATGGGGCTACAGGGATTGCTGTTGGTATGGCAACCAATATTCCTCCACATAACTTGGGAGAATCTATTGACGCAGTCAAATTAGTCATGGATAATCCAGAGGTGACAACGCGCGAACTGATGGAAGTCATCCCTGGACCAGACTTTCCAACTGGTGCTTTGGTTATGGGGCGTTCAGGTATTCATCGCGCTTATGAAACGGGTAAAGGTTCTATTGTTCTTCGTTCTCGTACAGAAATTGAAACAACCAAAAGCGGACGTGAACGTATTATTGTTACTGAGTTTCCTTATGGTGTTAATAAGACGAAGGTTCATGAACACATTGTTCGATTAGCACAGGAAAAACGTGTTGAAGGGATTACTGCTGTTCGTGATGAGTCTAGCCGAGAAGGTGTTCGGTTTGTTATCGAGGTTCGTCGTGATGCATCGGCAAATGTGATTCTTAATAATCTTTTCAAATTGACCAGCTTGCAGACTAACTTTAGCTTTAATATGTTGGCCATTGAAAATGGTGTGCCAAAGATTTTGTCGCTTCGTCAAATTATTGATAATTACATTGCCCACCAAAAAGAAGTCATTGTTCGCAGAACACAGTTTGATAAGGCAAAAGCAGAAGCTCGCGCCCACATTTTGGAAGGCTTACTGATTGCTCTTGATCATTTAGATGAAGTGATTGCTATCATCCGAAATAGTGAAACAGACACGATTGCCCAGGCAGAATTGATGGCTCGTTTTGAGTTATCGGAACGTCAAAGCCAGGCTATTTTGGATATGCGTTTGCGTCGCTTGACAGGATTGGAACGCGATAAAATTCAAGCTGAGTATAATGATTTGCTTGCTTTAATTGCTGATTTGGCGGATATTTTAGCTAAACCAGAGCGTGTTATCACAATCATCAAGGACGAAATGGATGAAATCAAACGTAAATATGCTGATCCCCGTCGTACTGAGTTGATGGTCGGTGAAGTCTTGTCTCTTGAAGATGAGGATCTTATTGAAGAAGAAGATGTCCTTATTACTTTGTCAAATAAAGGTTATATTAAACGACTTGCTCAGGATGAATTTCGTGCTCAGAAACGTGGCGGACGCGGTGTCCAGGGGACTGGTGTCAATGATGATGACTTTGTCCGTGAACTGGTTTCCACCAGCACACACGATACGGTGCTTTTCTTCACAAACCAAGGTCGAGCATATCGTCTGAAAGCTTATGAAATTCCTGAGTATGGGCGTACAGCAAAAGGTTTGCCAATCGTTAACTTATTGAAGTTGGACGACGGTGAAACCATTCAAACGATTATCAATATGCCAAATGGCGGAGCGACTGATAAATATTTCTTCTTCACAACGAAGAAAGGGTTGGTTAAACGTACCAGCGCCAGCGAATTTGCCAATATCCGCCAAAATGGACTTCGTGCTATTAATCTTAAAGAAGATGATGAATTGATAAATGTTCTTTTAGCTAGTGAAACAGATGATATTATCATTGGCACGAAAACTGGTTATTCAGTTCGTTTTAAAGTTGAAGTGGTACGTAATATGGGGCGCACAGCATCAGGTGTGCGTGGTGTCAATCTACGCGAAGGTGACCGAGTAGTCGGAGCTTCCCGTATCACTGATGATCAAGAGGTGCTTATCATCACAGAAAATGGTTACGGTAAACGCACCAGTGCAACGGAATATCCAACAAAAGGTCGTGGTGGTAAGGGAATCAAAACGGCTAATATCACGGAGAAAAACGGACCTTTGGCAGGTTTGGTGACAGTCACGGGGGATGAAGACTTGATGGTCATTACAGATACTGGTGTTATTATTCGAACAGATGTCGCTAATATTTCTCAGACTGGTCGGTCAACTATGGGTGTTAAAGTGATGCGCTTAGATGCTGATGCGAAAATTGTTACTTTTGCTCTTGTTGAAAAAGAGGAGCAAGAAGAGGTAGAGGAAGACAACTAGATGGCATCTAAATCTAAAGTACGTAAGTTTTTAGGATTCTTACGAGGGTTGATTATCCTTGCAATGATTGTCGCCGGATTGGCATTGATTTTTAATAAATCTATCCGAAATTTTATTATCGGCTACAATTCAAACAAATATCAGATTTCTAAGGTTTCTAAAGAAGAAATTAAGAAGAATGAAACAGCGTCAGCTACTTATGATTTTTCATCGGTGAAATCGATTAGTACAGAATCGGTTTTGTCAGCACAGATGGATGCTCAAAAGTTGCCGGTTATTGGTGGTATTGCTATTCCAGATGTTGGTATTAACCTACCAATTTTCAAAGGCCTAGATAACACAGCTATCAGCTACGGTGCTGGCACGATGAAGGAAAATCAAGTTATGGGGGGCGAAAATAATTATGCTTTAGCTAGTCACCACGTATTTGGGATCTCAGGGTCTTCAGAAATGCTCTTTTCACCGCTTGACCGTGCTAAGAATGGTATGAAAATTTATCTTACAGATAAAGAAAAGATCTATACTTATGTCATCAATGACATTGTAACGGTTACTCCTGAGCATTCTGAAGTGATTGATGATGAGCCGGGCAAAAGTCAGTTGACCCTTGTTACTTGTAATGATCTTGAAGCTACTGGACGTATCATTGTTCACGCAGAATTAGAATCTACGACTGAATTTGATAAAGCTAGTCAGACCATTCTCGATGCCTTCAATGCGTCTTACAATCAAATGAACTTATAAGATTTTAGGCTGGTATCTATTGCCAGTCTTTTTAGGAGATAAAATGAATTTAAATGTTATTCACCATGTAGCGATTATTGTATCAGATTACAATAAGTCACGGGAATTTTATGTTGATAAACTAGGGTTTGAAATAATACGTGAAAATCATCGTCCAGAACGTCATGATTATAAATTAGACTTGAGATGTGGTTCTATCGAACTGGAAATCTTTGGAAATAAGTTATCTGATCCTGACTATCAATCTCCGCCTAAACGAATTGGTAGACCCGAATGGCCACGAGAGGCTTGTGGCCTAAGACATTTAGCATTTTATGTTGAAGATGTCGACGCTGTTAAACAGGAACTGGAAGATATGGGAATTTTTGTTGAGCCGGTTCGTTTTGATGATTTCACAGGTAAGAAGATGACTTTTTTCTTTGACCCAGATGGTTTACCCCTAGAATTACATGAGTAAGTTTTTTTCAAGCTTGATTTTCTCGAAAATGCTATAATAGGTATTCAAGAAAAGTAGGATAAGGTTAATTGAAAAGAGGATTATTATGTCTATTAAAAAATGGATGGTAGCAGGTTTAGCGGCCATATCAATGTTTGCAGCGGGAGCTACATCAGTTTCGGCAGCGACTTCAGATGTCCAAAAGGTAATCGATGAAACCTACGTGCAACCTGATTACGTGCTCGGCTATTCGCTGTCAAGCGACCAACAGAGCCAAACCCTTAGTCTACTGGGGTATGATAGCAACAAGGATACGTCAGTTAAAACTTTGACGACTAGTGCTTACGCTAAAATTATGAATGTCGCTGATGATTCTAGTCTACAACTGTATTCATCGGTTAAGATTCAGAAGTTAGGTAGTAAGGAGACGCTCACTGTAGATATTGTGACGCCTGAAAATATTACAAAGGTGACGGAGGATATGTATCGAAATGCTGCGGTTACTTTGGGAATTGAGCATGCGAAAATTACGGTAGCATCTCCGATTGCAGTAACTGGTGAAAGTGCTCTGGCTGGTATTTACTATTCATTGGAAAAAAATGGAGCTACGGTCTCTGATGAAAGTAAAGAGCTGGCGCAAGAAGAACTAAGTACCCTCTCGACCATCAATGAAGCCAACAATGGTAAAGACGGCTATGACGCTAATAAATTGAACGTCGCTCTAACCGATATTAAATCAGCGGTAGCAGACAAAGGGGATAGTCTAACAAAATCAGATGCTCGTAAGATTGTTGAAGGAACACTTGACAATTACGGTTTGAAATCGTCTATGACGGATAGTCAGATTACCTTAATTGTTAATTTTGCCATCAATTTGTCAAAGAGTAGCATTATTGATTCAAGCAGCTTCAAGTCAACTTTGAATGATTTGAAGGATAGTATCGTATCAAAAGCCAGCTCAAGTTTCAAAGGGATTAACGTGAATTTTGATGCTGACAAGGCTCTGACAGCAAGTAAAGGATTCTTTGCTAAAATCTGGCAGGCTATCGTTGATTTCTTCAATGGAATTGCAAGTAGCTTTTCAACTAAATAGCTAAAAATGACATCGATAGTTTTATCGGTGTTTTTTCATTGAAAACATGGAAATATCTTTGAAAAATTCCAGAAATGATGTTGACATATTTTTACGAGATGCTATAATGAGTATACATTTCTGAATTATCAGAAAATTGCAAATAAAAAAGGAGCTTTTTTATGGAAAGTTATACTGATCAACAAACCTCCACCTGGCAAACCAAGTTTAAAGCAATGGGACCTGGTATCTTGATGGCCTCTGCTGCAGTTGGTGGTTCTCATATTGTTTCTTCAACGCAAGCTGGTGCGATTTATGGCTGGCAATTGGCTGTTATTGTTTTATTGATAAATTTGTTCAAGTATCCATTTTTTCGTTTTGGGTCACAGTACACGATTCAAAATGGGAAAAGTCTGATTGAGGGTTATGGTGAAAAAGGAAAGGCTTATTTGATTGTTTTCTTCATCATGAATATTTTCTCAGCTATGGTCAATACGGCCGCCGTCAGCATCCTAGCGGCAGCTATTTTGTTCAACATCTTTCCAAATGGTTTTGGATTATCAATCGCTCAATTAACAACGATGATTATCGTCTTCACATGGGCGATGCTTCTTATCGGTGGTTACAAGTTCTTAGATGGTTTATCAAAATGGGTAATGACTGCCCTAACCCTGGCGACGACCTTGGCTGTTATTATCGCCTTGTTTAAACATAAAGCGTATGCTCCAGGTTTTGTAGCGCCATCGCCTTGGAATATGGCTGCTCTTCCATTCATTGTTTCATTGATGGGGTGGATGCCAGCACCGATTGAAATTTCTGCTATTAACTCAATGTGGACTGTTGAAAAGCGTAAGACAGTCAAAATTTCCTATCTTGACGGACTTTTTGACTTCAACGTCGGTTACATTGGTACAGCTATTCTAGCCCTCATTTTCTTGGCCTTAGGCGCACTTATTCAATTTGGTTCTGGTGAGAAGGTTCAAGGAGCTAGCGCAGCTTATATTTCACAATTTATCGGTATGTATGCTAAATCATTCGGTGATTGGTCACGTCTCCTTATTGCCTTTATCGCCTTCCTTTGTATCTTTGGTACGGTTATTACGGTTATCGATGGTTACTCACGCGCAAATGACGAAACACTCCGCATTTTACTTGGACTTGGCAAGTCAGAGTCATCACAACGCTCACTTAACATCTGGATGACGGTGACATCTGTTATTGGTATCGTGATTGTCTACCTATTTTCAGGAAATGTTGCAACCATGCTTCGTTTTGCCATGATTGCTTCCTTTCTAACCACACCAATTTTTGCTTACCTTAACTATTCGTTGGTAAACAACAAAGAGCATCGTATTTCAGGTTGGCTCAAAAACCTTTCAATCTTAGGTTTGATTTACCTATTTGGATTTGCTTTCTTCTTCCTATTTGCCATGCTAACAGGTAAAGTTTAGGAAAATGGCTAGCGCTAAAGCACTCTCGCGAGTGCTTTTTTAGTGGAAAAGTGGTATGATGGAATCACTAAAGAGAGTGAGGGATAAGTAATGACAGCGAATGACAAAATTATGGCTTTGGTAAAACCAGAATACTTTGAAAGAGTGCCACGTTTATTTCGAGGACACGCTAAAAGCGGAACCTGTAAACTAATCGCACGCGAATATCCAGAACTATATGCAAAAGCTGAAGCAGAAGGAGACTTGCCTACTGATGTAGCCAATGAACTAAGCAAAATTGTCAATGGCATCTTCGAAGAACGCATGGCGAAACATGATTTGTGATTGTGGTACAAATTAACGGGTAGGCTATCAGTAAGCGTATACGTTTATAAAAAAATACAGTAAGCTAGCGCGCTTACTGTATTTTTATTTTTTCTCTATTCCCACTCACTAAAAGTCAGATATTGACTATTCAGGATAGTTGATTTAATAGTGATTGATAATATAATCAATGAGTACATTTGAAACAAAAGAGAATGCTGATAAATCAACATTATTTTCATGTTCTCTTTAACAAACATTATAAAATTTGTCTGTTTAGCTACCAAAAAACTACCAATAGATTTTTTATTTCTATCGTCTTTAATACTTTATATTCCGTTCGACAAACTTGAAGTTGTTTACTTACAGTACTCCTCTATTTTGTAGCTATATTCTTTTAGAAGTCCCCGTGAATAAATTTTTTTATTTTTTGAATCTCTAACTTCTTTCCAAAGGATAGCCGCAACTTTTAACTTGTTGGAGTAATGATTGCTAAATTCATCTGCACAAAAGTCTTTTAGAAATTGATTCCATTGGCAAGCTGAATTATCATACTTGGCGTAGTCTGACTCTCCATAGTATATTTTAATCATATCTTGGATTGTAAAATTTATGTTGTTGTCCCGTTTTACTTTTCGCCAAGCTGTTGCCATATCAGCATTAAATTTAAACGGATTAACACCTGTTACAGCTGAAAAATAATCACGAAATTTCTGATTAAAGGAAAACCCACATTCAAGTAATGATGTATTTAGGGTTATTATTTCGGTTTGATTTTTGTTTCTTTTCCTCAAAAATTTTTCTAC
>ERZ1034980.888-NODE-888-length-19321-cov-64.224696_pt1 | contig 19321 bp, 14 predicted proteins | sample MGYA00520622_ERZ1034980 | MGnify/ENA primary metagenome ERZ1034980 (study PRJEB33766, sample SAMN09781791) | gut metagenome | biome: gut microbiome | host: Homo sapiens | place: Madagascar | study: EMG produced TPA metagenomics assembly of the PRJNA485056 data...
AAGCCCTGTTCACTCGTGAAGGCATGCCTCCCGTTAAAGAAATGATCCCGTGTGCTCTTCAGCACGTGCTGGCATCGTTTGCCGGCATCATTACCCCGGCAGTTATCATCGCCGGCGTCTATGGCTTTAACAGCCAGCAGAGCACCGACATCATTCAGGTCGCCCTTATTCTTTCGGCAATCGATACGGCCCTTCAGGCCTTCGCCCCCTTCCGTCGCATTGGCGGCGGTCTGCCCATCGTCATGGGCGTTTCGTTCGCGTTCCTCCCGGCCCTGCAGGCCATGGGCGCCTCGGGCTTTAGCTTTGGCGCGCTGCTGGGTGGCGAGATCGTCGGCGGTGCCGTCGCGGTTCTCTTTGGTCTGGCCTACAGCAAGATCAAGTGGCTGTTCCCGCCCGTCGTGACCGGTACGGTCATCTTCTCCATCGGCGTTTCGCTGTATCCCACGGCCGTCAAGTATATGGCCGGTGGCATGGGTACGCCGCTGTGGGGCACCCCGCAGGCCTGGTGCGTCGCTCTGATCACCTTCGCCGTCGTCTTCGCCCTCGCCAACTTTGGCAAGGGCACGCTCAAGCTGGGCTCTGTGTTCTTTGGCATGATCGTCGGTATGATCGTCTCGATCCCCTTCGGCATGATCGACTTTTCGAGCGTCGCCACCGCCCAGGTCTTCGCCCTTCCCAAGCTCATGCCCTATGCGCTCGAGTTTGATCCCGAGGTCTGCATTACCCTCGCCGTCGTGTTCCCCATGGTCGCCATCCAGGTTATCGGCGACGTGTCTGCTGCCTGCCTGGGCTCCATCGACCGTATGCCGACCGAGCGCGAGCTCTCCGGCGCCATCGTCTCCCAGGGTCTCACCTCTATGGTCGGCGGCTTCCTCGGCGGCCTTCCCACCAGCGCCCTTGGCCAGAACGTGGGCATCATCTGCTCCAACAAGGTCGTTAATAAGTGGGTCTTTGTGATCATCGCGGCCGTCTTTGCCATCGCCGGTCTGTTCCCGCAGCTCTCTGCCGTGCTCTCCGCCATCCCGCAGCCCGTCATCGGCGGCGCGACCGTCGGCGTCTTTGGCACCATCACCATGAATGGTGTGCGCATGTTCACCCGCGAGGGCCTCACGCAGCGCACCACCACCATCGTCGGTACCTCGGTCGTCTTTGGCCTGGGTATCTGGATGGCCAGCGGTTGCCTTGCCGGCGAGGGTATGCCCACCTGGGTGTCCACCGTCATCGGCTCCAATGCCGTGACCCCCACCGCCATCATGGCCATTGTCCTTAACCTGATCCTTCCGCAGACGCCGGTCGTGGCTCAGCACATCGATGCCGCCAAGGATGCTGCCGTGGATCTGGTCTTGCCCGAGAGCAAGAAGTAACCAATTCGGTGCTACTCGTCGGCGGACGTATCGCCTCGTCCGTCGACGTTTTGCGGCGCCAAGCCGCACTTCAAAGGGCTTGTCCCTTTGGTGAAGCGTTGACGGGAGAGGGCCCGTTTCCGGTGTAGGCCGGCGCTTCGCACTCCGCCATGTCAGAGGTGTCAAACCCCGCCCCTGATGTTGAAGGGAGCATCCATGCTTCTGGTCGCTAACGGTTCCGTCTTTACCCGCAACGCTCAGACCCCGTTCATTCCCAACGGTGCGGTCGCCATTGACGGAGATACGATCGTCGAAGTGGGCCCCGAGCGCGAGCTCAAGGCCAAGTACCCGAATGCCGAGTACGTCGACGCCCAGGGCAACCTCATCATGCCCGGACTCATCAACTGCCACACTCACATCTACTCGGGTCTGGCCCGCGGCCTTGCCATTAAGGGCTGCAACCCCACCAACTTCCTGGAGAATCTTGAGCAGCAGTGGTGGAAGATCGACGACAACCTGACGCTCGATGGCACCAAGGCCAGCGCCTATGCCACGATCCTGGACTCCATCCGCGACGGCGTCACCACGATTTTCGATCACCATGCGAGCTTCTGCGAGATTCCGGGTAGCCTCTTTACCATTAAGGACGCCGCTCAGGAGCTGGGCATGCGTTCTTGCCTGTGCTACGAGGTCTCCGACCGCCGCGGCCAGGAAAAGTGCGACCAGGCCATTGCCGAGAACGCCGAGTTTGCCCAGTGGGCCGCCAAGGAGCGTCGCGATAACGACAACCACATGATCGCTGCCATGTTTGGCGGCCATGCTACCTTTACGCTGTCGGACGAGACCATGGACAAGATGGCCGAGGCCAACAACGGCCTGACCGGCTTCCACATCCACGTGTGCGAGGGCATGAACGACGTGTGGGATTCCCGCCTCAACCGCGGTGGCATCAGTCCCGTCGAGCGCCTGCTGCAGCACAACCTGCTGGGTCCCGACACCATGCTCGGCCACTGCATCCACGTGACGCCTGCCGAGATGGATATCGTCAAGGAGTCCGGTACCTGGCTGGTCAACAACCCCGAATCCAATATGGGCAACGCCGTGGGCTGCGCCCCCGTGCTCGAGTTCTTCCGCCGCGGCATCCCCGTGTGCATGGGCACCGACGCCTACACCCACGATATGCTCGAGAGCCTCAAGGTCTTCCTGATCATTCAGCGCCACAACGCCGCCATGCCCAACGTGGGCTGGTGCGAGGCCATGACCATGCTGTTCGAGAACAACGCCAAGATGGCGAGCAAGTACTTCGATCGCAAGCTCGGTGTGCTCGAGGCCGGCGCTGCCGCCGACGTCATCGTCATGGACTACAAGCCCTTTACGCCGCTGAGCGAGGAGAACATCGACGGCCACATGCTCTTTGGCATGATGGGCAAAAACTGCCGCACCACCATCATCAACGGCAAGGTTCTGTACAAGGATCGCGAGTTCGTCGGTATCGATGAGGAAAAGATCAACGCGTGGACCATGGCCGAGTCTAAGAAGCTCTGGGGCACGCTCAACGAGCGCACCTACTAATTCACAAGTAGATTCACGCGCGTCGAATGTTTCGCCACATTCGACGCGCGTATGGGCGGCCTCCGCGGGGTCGCCGGCGCTGTGCTAGCGCTACACCGTATTTCGCCCGCCGCGCGGTCTCGTCGGGCGTTACAGAGAGGAGCTCATTATGAGCGACATCATGAGGCCGATCCCGTTTTCGCAGCTGATGAACTGGATCATCGAGGAGCACAAGACCCAGGGCGCCGTCTTTGGCGTGCGCAAGGTGGTCACGACCAACCAGGGGGGCGCGCTTCCCATTTTTGACGAGCGCATCGAGACCCCGTTTGGCCCGGCCGCCGGCCCCAACACGCAGCTTGCCCAGAACATTATTGCCTCCTACGTGGCGGGCGCGCGCTTCTTCGAGCTCAAGACCGTTCAGGTCATGGACGGCGAGGAGCTCTCCAAGTGCGTCAACAAGCCCTGCATCGTGGCGCAGGACGAGTGCTACAACTGCGAGTGGTCGACCGAGCTCGAGGTTCCGCAGGCATATGCCGAGTACGTCAAGGCATGGTTCGCCTGCCACCTCATCGCTCGCGAGTATGGCCTGGGCAGCCCGGACGGCTTTGTCTTCAACATGTCCGTGGGCTATGACCTCGAGGGCATCAAGAGCCCCAAGGTCGATGCGTACATCGAGGGCATGAAGGACGCCAGCGGCTCCGAGGTCTGGAACGAGTGCCGCGAGTGGGCCCTTGCCAACCTGGACAAGTTTGAGCATGTCGACGCCGCGTTTGTCGAGTCCATTCCGGCGCGCGTGTCCAACTCCATCACCGAGTCCACCCTGCATGGCTGCCCGCCGGCGGAGATCGAGCGCATCGCGACCTACCTGATCACCGAGAAGGGCCTCAACACCTACATCAAGTGCAACCCGACGCTGCTGGGCTATGAGTTTGCACGCCAGCGCCTCAACGAGCTGGGCTTTGACTACATCGTCTTTGATGACACGCACTTCCGCGAGGACCTGCAGTGGGTCGACGCCGTGCCCATGTTCGAGCGCCTGATTGCCCTGTGCGCCGAGCGCGGCCTGGAGTTTGGCGTCAAGCTGACCAACACCTTCCCCGTCGACGTGACGAGGAACGAGCTGCCCTCCACCGAGATGTACATGTCCGGCCGTTCGCTGTTCTCGCTGACCATCGAGGCCGCCCGCCGCATTACCGAGCAGTTCGACGGCAAGCTGCGCATCAGCTACTCCGGCGGTGCCACGGTCTACAACATCCGCTCCCTGTATGACGCAGGCATTTGGCCTGTTACCCTGGCGACCGACGTGCTCAAGCCCGGCGGCTACGAGCGCTTTAGCCAGATGGCCGGCGAGTTCACCGACCTGGACGGCAAGCCGTTCGCGGGCGTCTCTCTCGACGCCGTGACCGCGATCCAGACCGATTCGCTCACCAACCCGCTCTACAAGAAGCCGCTGCGCCCGCTGCCCGACCGCAAGGTCGCCGGCAAGAGCCCGCTTTCCGACTGCTTTACCACGCCGTGCCGCACGAGCTGCCCCATCCAGCAGGATATTCCCGCCTACCTGGCGGCTGTTGACGAGGGCCGCTACGAGGACGCGCTCAACATCATCATCGAGCGCAACGCCCTGCCGTTCATTACCGGCACCATCTGCCCGCATCCCTGCGGCCGTGCCTGCGAGCGTGCATTCTACGAGCCCGAGGGCGCCCAGATCCGCGCCAGCAAGCTCAAGGCCGCCCGCGAGGCCATGACCGCCGTGCTGCCCAAGCTGCGCGCCCAGGCCATCGCCAACGACGGCGAGCGCAACGTTGCCGTTATCGGCGGCGGCCCGGCCGGCCTGGCGACGGCGTTCTTCCTGACGCGCGCCGGCGTGCCCGTCACCATCTTCGAGGCCCGCGACTCCCTCGGCGGCGTGGTCCGTCACGTCATCCCCGAGTTCCGTATTGCCAGCGATGATATCTCCCACGATGCCGAGCTCTGCCTTGCCTTTGGCGCCAAGGTGCAGCTCAACGCCCGCGTGGAGTCCATCGACGAGCTCAAGGCCCAGGGCTTTACCGACGTAGTCGTGGCCACTGGTGCCTGGATGCCCGGCTCTGCGGGCTTGGGCGAGGGTGCCGAGCTCGACGTGCTGGAGTTCCTCGAGGCCGCCAAGAAGGGCGAGAAGCTCGAGCTGGGCGAGGACGTCGTGGTCATTGGCGCCGGCAACACCGCCATGGACGCGGCCCGCGTGGCCAAGCGCCTGGCAGGCGTGAAGAACGTGCGCCTGGTGTATCGCCGCACCAAGAAGCAGATGCCCGCCGACGAGGAAGAGCTCGATCTTGCTCTTGCCGATGGCGTTGAGTTCTGCGAGCTGCTGGCGCCCAAGGCGCTCAACGGCGCCGTGCTGACCTGCGACGTTATGGAGCTTGGCGAGCCGGATGCAAGCGGCCGTCGCAGCCCCGTCGCCACGGGCGAGACCGTCGAGCTTCCCGCCACCACGGTGATCTGCGCCGTGGGCGAGGGCATCGATGCCAGCCTGTACGACGCCGCGGGCGTCGAGCACGACCGTCGCGGCCGCCTTGCCGCCACCTCCACCGGCGTCGAGGGCGTTTGGGCTGCCGGTGACTGCCGTCGCGGTCCTGCCACCGTGGTCGAGGCTATTGCCGACGCCGCCGAAGTTGCCCGCGCCATCGCCGGCGTGGACTTTAACAAGTACGTCGACTGCAACGAGCAGGCCGGCCGCGAGGACACCTGCTACGAGCGCAAGGGGTCGCTATGCCGTGACAAGCGCAACTGCACCAAGACTCGCTGCCTGGGCTGCGGCTCGGTGTGCGAGGTCTGCTGCGATGTGTGCCCCAACCGCGCCAACGTGGCAATTAAGGTGCCGGGCCTGGCCAAGCATCAGGTCGTCCATGTCGACGGCATGTGCAACGAGTGCGGCAACTGCGCCGTGTTCTGCCCCTACCAGGAGGGCCGTCCCTACAAGGACAAGCTCACCCTGTTCTGGAGCGAGCAGGACATGGAGAACTCCGAGAACGAGGGCTTCCTGGCCGTGGACGAGGACCACTTTAAGGTCCGCGTCGCCGGCACGGTCCGCACCGTCTCGGTCGATGCCGTCAACACCGGCCTTCCCGAGGCCGTCCGCCTGACCATCAGGGCTGTGCGCGACAACTATCCGTACCTCCTTAAGAAATAGGCGAGTCTCTTATGGCCAAATCCATTCAACATAACGTGGCCTACGTTGCCTGCGGAAGCGGTTGCGCCTCCGCAGGCGGCGACGCCCGCTGCAGCGAAGGCTGCATTGGCTGTGGCGCCTGCGTCACGGCCTGCCCCCACGGTGCCATTGCGCTGGTCGATGGCATCGCCCGCGTGGATCGCTCAAAGTGCACGGGCTGTGGCCTGTGCGGCATGGCGTGCCCGCAGCGCGTGATTGCCTTCGTTCCCGGCTACCAGAACATTCTGGTGCGCTGCAACAACACCGATAAGGGCGCCATTGCCCGCAAGATCTGCGACACGAGCTGCATCGGTTGCGGCATGTGCGCTAAAAAGTGCCCCGCCGGCGCTATCCGCATCGAGGACAACTGCGCCCATATCGACGGTGTGGACTGCCTGTCGTGCGGCATGTGCGCCGTCGTCTGCCCGCATGGCGCCATCCACGACCGCACCGGCATCGCCGCCGGCGTGTAGAAGGGAATCACCATGGCACAGGAATTCACTTTTACCGTTAACGGCGTCGAGCGCACGACGACCCAAAACAAACCGCTGCTGCGCTACCTGCGCGACGACCTGCATATCCATTCCGCCAAGGACGGCTGCTCCGAAGGTGCTTGTGGCACCTGCACCATCCATGTGGACGGCGCGGCCGTCAAGGCGTGCGTGCTAACCACCGCTCTTGCCGCCGGTCGTAACATCGTGACCGTCGAGGGCCTGCCCGAGGACGTGCGCGAGGCCTTTGTGTACGCCTTTGGCGCCGTGGGCGCCGTGCAGTGCGGCTTTTGCATCCCCGGCATGGTCATGGCGGGTGCGGCGCTCATCGCCGAGGACCCCGAGCCCACCGAGGAGCAGATCAAGTACGCCATCCGCGGCAACGTCTGCCGCTGCACCGGCTACAAGAAGATTATCGAGGGCATTTCGCTGGCCGCTGCGGTGCTCCGCGGCGAAAAGCAGATCGACGAGGATCTGGAGCGCGGCGACAACTACGGCGTAGGCAAGCGCGCCTTCCGTATTGACGTGCGCAAGAAGGTGCTCGGCGAGGGCAAGTATCCCGACGACATCGACGAGCTCGATCAGCCGGGTCTGACCTACGCCAGCGCCGTGCGCTCCAAGTATCCGCGCGCCCGCGTGCTCTCCATCGACACTTCCAAGGCCGAGGCCCTGCCCGGCGTGGTGGGCATCCTGCGCGCCGAGGACGTGCCGGTCAACCAAGTCGGCCACCTTATCCAGGACTGGGACGTCATGATCGCGGCGGGCGATATCACCCGCTGCGTGGGCGATGCCATCGTGCTGGTGGTCGCCGAGGACGAAGCGACGCTCGAGAAGGCTAAGAAGCTCGTCAAGATCGATTACGAGCCGCTGGAGCCCGTGCGCAACATTGCCGAGGCCAAGGCTGCCGACGCCCCGCGCCTGCACGATAGCTTCTTTGCCTTTGGCAACACGGTGGAGCTCAAGGACAACGTGTGCCAGAGCCGCCATGTGACGCGCGGCGACGCCGCCAAGGCGCTGGCAGAGAGCGCGTTTACCGTGACGCAGCGCTTTACCACGCCCTTTACCGAGCATGCCTTCTTGGAGCCCGAGTGCGCCGTCGCCTTCCCGTACAAGAACGGCGTCAAGGTGCAGTCGACCGACCAGGGCGCCTACGATACGCGCAAAGAGTGCGCCCACATGTTTGGCTGGGATAGCGAGCCCGAGCGCGTGGTCGTCGAGACCATGCTCGTGGGCGGCGGCTTTGGCGGTAAGGAGGACGTGTCCATCCAGCACCTGGCCGCGCTCGCCGCATATAAGTTCCAGTGTCCTGTGAAGTGCAAACTCACGCGCGCCGAGTCGCTCGCGTTCCATCCCAAGCGCCACGCCATGGACGGCACCTTTACGCTGGGTTGCGACGCCGAGGGCAACTTTACCGGCCTGGACTGCGAGATCAACTTTGACACCGGCGCCTACGCGTCGCTGTGCGGCCCGGTGCTCGAGCGCGCCTGCACGCATGCCGTCGGCCCCTACAAGTACCAGAACACCGACATTCGCGGCTTTGGCTACTACACCAACAACCCGCCCGCCGGCGCGTACCGCGGCTTTGGCGTTTGCCAGTCCGAGTTTGCGCTCGAGAGCCTGATCGACCTGCTGGCCGAGAAGGTCGGCCTGGATCCGTGGGAGATCCGTTACAGAAACGCCATCGAGCCGGGCGAGGTTTTGCCCAACGGCCAGATCGCCGATTGCTCCACGGCGCTTAAGGAGACGCTGCTCGAGGTCAAGGATGCCTATTACGCGCATCCCGGACACGCCGGTATCGCCTGCGCCATGAAGAACGCCGGCGTGGGCGTGGGCCTGCCCGATGCCGGCCGCTGCAAGATTCGCGTCGAGGGTGGCCGCGCCGTGGTCTACGCCGCCACGTCCGACATCGGCCAGGGCTGCAACACGGTCTTTTTGCAGGACGTTGCCGAGGCATGCGGTCTGCCGCTGGGCTGCATTGCCAATGGCGAGTGCTCCACCGAGAACGCTCCCGACTCCGGCACCACGTCTGGCTCGCGTCAGACGGTCGTGACCGGCGAGGCCGTGCGCGGTGCCGCCTTCCTGCTGCGCGATGCCATGGTTGGCATCGAGGCCGGCAAGCCTGCGCCTACCGCCCCGGTGAGCGCCCATGGCGACGGCGTCAAGATCGAGTACGACGACGGTCGCGCCTATCAGCTGCGCACGCAGGAACTCGTCGCCGGCCAGGGTATGCATCCTCAGGACCCCGCGGCCGCCATCAAGGCACTCGAGGGATGCGAGTTTGGCTACGTGTATCTGGAGCCGACCGACAAGCTGGGCGCCGACGTTCCCAACCCCAAGAGCCACATCTGCTACGGCTTTGCCACGCATGTGGTCATTCTGGATGATGACGGCCGCGTGAGCGAGGTCTATGCCGCGCACGATTCCGGCAAGGTGGTCAATCCCATCTCCATCCAGGGCCAGATCGAAGGCGGCGTGCTCATGGGTATGGGCTATGCGCTTACCGAGGACTGGCCGCTCAAGGACTGCGTGCCCCAGGCAAGGTACGGTACGCTCGGGCTGTTCCGTGCGCCCGAGATTCCGGATATCCACGCCATTTACGTGGAGAAGGACGAGCTGTTGCCCGTGGCATACGGCGGTAAGGGCATCGGCGAGATTGCAACGATCCCCACGGCGCCCGCCGTACAGAACGCCTATCGTGCATTTGACGGCAAGCTGCGTCCCGATCTGCCCATGGTGGATACGCCGTACAGCCGCGCCCGTCACCGCGGGTAGGGTAGAGCGCGGATGGCCATTACTGACGGGCTGTCCATGCTCAGCATCAACTGCATACGCTGCGTCTTTGGCCCTAGCTCCATCGCGAGCCGGGGCCTTTTGTTTGAAGCGGAAACTGTGTCCCGGATTCGACGCTCAGAATGGGATGCGCTTTCCGGTTGGAGCTTCAAACGGAAAGTGCATCCCGGAATCCGCGCCTGGAATGGGACACACTTTCCGGTTGTCGTTCACTTGGAAACTGCATCCCAGTTTGAGCGTTCATTCTGGGACACGCTTTCCGTTAGGCCTACCATCCGGAAAGTGCATCCCGTTTTGAGCGTCCAGACTGGGACGCGCTTTCCGCCAGCGTGGCTGCTGGGAAAGCATGTCCCAGATTGGCAAGATGCGACGCGGCGAGTCGCCGTTCAGCGGCTCCTACAACTCCACCTCGTTGAGCCATGCCGGCAGAGCGGTCTGCCGGATGCCTGCCGTCTGCAGCTTTTTCGCGAGCAGACCCGCCGAGCGGACTTCGCTCATGGTAAAGCGCAGCAGAGGGTGACCGTAGAGCGATAGGTGCGCCTCGCGCTGTCGTTCGGCAACGAGCGCCTCGGCGGTGGTGCGTCCGGCCAGCATGGTCTGGTCGGTATATTTGATGAGCCCGTCGAGCTCGCCCAGTGTGAGTTCCCGCGCCTGGCGCTCCCAGGCAAAGTCCGTTCGTATGGGCTTGGCCGAATCGAAGGGGTCCGTCAGCTCGTATTGAAGCCAGTCGGGCGCAAAGCCCGTCTCGATCATGACGGCTCGGGCGACCGATTCTCCACCGCTCTCGGCGCGGGCGTCGGCATATCGAAGTGTCGTGAGGGCAGTGCGAATCGCGCGACCATTGCGGGCGGTCGCTCGTTGTTCGACGGCCTCCATCAACTGCTCTCGCGTAAGGCCGAGCTTTGAGATCGCCGAATCGGCAATGGGCATGCCGTCTGCAAAGCCAGTTTGCAGCAGGCAATCTGTAGCCGTTTGGATGGGCGGCGTTACTGATGTGCCGGATAGACGGATTGCTCCGGCCGGCTCGATCTGATGCCGCTGAATATGCGCGCCCGGGCGAGCCGACGGCTTTGTCGAGCTACAGACATGCACAACGTTCAGATGTCGCCACGAGACCTCGAGCCCCAGCAGGCAGGCGGCCGAAAACGAGCAGAACGTCCAATCGGGGTGGATGATCGCAAGGGCGCGAATAATCTCGCAATGACGCTGTGCCCGGTTGAGTTCATCCCAGCGCGTTTTGCGCGCGAACAGTCCCGGCATGGGCGAGACGACCGCGCTGCCGATGCGCCGAAGGAGCGCTTTTCGGATTGCCGTGCTCGGGGGAATCAGACAGCGCCCCTCTTGTTCGGCTTGAGTGAGCAGTTGGTCGATGAGTTGGTCATTGCAATGGGTCATGAGCTACCGCCTCCTTTTGGGTAGCAAAAAACGTATCAGCCGCAACTTGCCGCCCAACTGACCAAAAGCTGACCAAAATCTAACCATGCAGGTAGATGGCCTGTTTTCGGCGACATTTTTACATTCGAATCGGTGGGCGGTGATCGGCTCCCGTGAACGGCAACAAGTTATGAAGACCTGGTAAGTTTAGGGACGTGTACTTTTTCGAAAAACGGTAGTCTCTCCGCGGAAAGTGCATCCCAGAATTAAGCCTCGGAACGGGATGCATTTTCCAGTAGATGCTTCAGTGGAAAGTTCATCCCAGAATTCAGGCTCAGAACGGGACGCGCTTTCCGGATGGCATGCTTGGCGGAAACTACGGCCCAGTTTTTGGCTCCAGAACGGGATACATTTTCCGGAACGGTCCACGTGCGGGGGTGCACCGCCCCTTTTCGTGCTCCGCTTGTCGAATTACGTTATAGCTAGACATATTATAGGAAGGTATAATATAGCTAGCTATAACGTAAAGGAAGGATGGCCCTATGTTTATCGGAAGAACAGTGGAAATGTCCGAGCTCAATCGACTGTATGGCACGGGCTCCTTTGAAATGCCTGTGATTTACGGCCGCCGTCGTGTGGGTAAAACGCGCCTTATCACAGAGTTCATCCAGGGCAAGAAGGCTATTTACTTTCAAGCTCGTCGTACCAATGCGGAGGCAAACCTGCACGGCTTTAGCCAGGCGATACTTGCAGGCTCGGTTGGTGCTGCAGGCGTGTCGTTTCGTAGTTTTGACGAAGCGTTCGATGCATTGGCCACCATGGCTCGCACGGAACGTTTGGTTGTCGTGATTGACGAGTATCCCTATCTCGCCCAATCGAATCCCGAAATCAGCTCGTTGCTGCAAGACAAGATCGACCACTTATACAAAGAGACCAGGCTAATGCTGATCCTATGCGGCTCGTCTCTTTCGTTTATGGAGGAACAGGTGTTGGGCTACGAGAGCCCACTATACGGTAGGCGTACGGCCCAGTTTAAGATCATGCCGCTCGATTTTACGACGACCCTCGGGTTGTGGCAGAGCATGGGTCGCGAAGACGCTGCAGTTTGCTATGGCATGACGGGTGGCATTCCTGCATATATCGAGAAAGTCGATCCTGCCGCACCGCTCAAGGACAACATCAAACGTCTTTTTCTTACTCCTACGGGCTATCTCTTTGAGGAGCCGAGTAACCTGCTATTGCAAGAGTGCCGTAATCCCGAGCAATATGATGCGATCGTGCAAGCAATTGCTCAGGGGCGCTCGAAGATCTCAGAGATTGCGAGCTCTACGGGAATCCCTGCGAGCAACGTAAAGAGCTATGTGGATAAGCTGGCGTCGCTTAGGATTGTCAAGCGCGAGCTGCCCCTAAACGAGACGAGCAATAAGCGAGCCGTGTATCTGCTGAGCGACCAGATGTTTAGGTTCTGGTACAAGTTTGTGCCGCAGAACATTGGGCTGATTCAAAACGATATGGCCGAGATGGCGTATAAGCGCATTGAGCCGCACGTATCGGATTACATGGGTACGGTCTTTGAGCTTATATGCAGACAATACGTGTACGAACTCGCGCGCGCGGGCCAGCTCGATGTGGTTCCGGCGAGCGTCGGGCGCTGGTGGGGGACGGACAATCGCACGCATACGCAGGAAGAAATCGACTTGATTGTTGACGATGGTGAGGGCGTTGCGCTGTTTGCGGAGTGCAAATGGCGCAATGAACCGGTAGGCGAGGATGTTCTGGAAAAGCTCGTGTACCGAAGCGAGCTCTTTAGGCGGCAGCATAAAAGCTACGTGATCTTCTCGAAGCGTGGCTTTACGCAAGGATGTCAGGAAGCTGCGGCGAGCAGGGGAGATGCCAAGCTGATTTCGTTTGCCGAGATGTGCGAGCGGAGATAACCAAGCGCGCTCTGATGTGATGCTCGGAATGGGACGCGCTTTCCCTTTGGCGGAAAGCGCGTCCCAGATTTCGGCCTCAGAGTGGGACGCATTTTCCGGTAGAGGCCTGGAGCGGAAAGCACGTCCCAGAATCCGGGCAATTCGCTGGTCCGGTGGTTGAGCAAGCGCCGCGCTAAGGATGCCGAGCGTAAAACCTACAATGAAAACGGCGTAAAAACTGCATTGAGAATGGCGTAATATCGCAGGATGACGTCGCCCGCTGGTGCTGCAGGAGCGGTGATCTGCAAACCTTGGGTTTTCGGACGAGCTTGTGCGAGAGAGCAAACCAGTATGTGCGCTCGAAGGCCCGCGTTCGCGTGCGTCCCAAGCGCTACTTCTGCGACCCGTCACTTGCGGCGGCGTTGCTGGGGGCTACCCCTGAGCGGCTGCTTGGCGATATGCAAACGCTGGGGATGCTCTTTGAGAACCTCGTTCTGCGCGACGTGCGCGTGTTCCTTTCCGCCTACGGCGGTGTCGACAACAGTGTCTATTATTTCCGAGATGAGAAGGGCCTTGAGGTCGATCTGATCGTTGAGCACGACGGGCGCTGGGGAGCCATCGAGGTCAAGCTGAGTGATGCGAAAGCAGACGATGGAGCGAGAAATCTCAAGGCGCTGGAGAGGAAAGTGCTCTCCAATCCTGCCGCCCAGAATGCCGCGCCGGCGTTTTTGGCGGTCGTGGTTGGAAAGGGGAGCATTGCCTACACACGCGACGACTGCGTGGCGGTGATCCCCATGGCGGCACTTGGGGCGTAGTGGTTTTGCGGGCGTGCCGTGCTTCCTTTACCGAAAATCCATTTGGTAAACCCGGCGTCCGCGGGTAAAATAAAGTCGACGGCAGCCCAAGTAGTGAAGAGCTGGGCGGCGCCGTTGCTTGGATTAAGGGGTCATCGCCTTAGCCGCGTCGACCCCTCTTTTTATGCTTCGTACGCTGCTTGAGTGCCTCGGTAAGTCCGATAAGCGCCGTGAGGAGCGAGACCAAAGCGGTCAGGAGCTTCACGAAATCAATCAGATCGGTCATGGGCATCACCTCCCGTCGCATGGAGGGCGCTGCCCGGCACATGGAACTGCCGTCAACAACTGCAATTCTATCAAAGTACTGCTATAAATACGAATATATGTTCGATAATAACAGTGACGTGATTCTCTCAAAGTGTGGCTTTACGCAAGGATGCCGGAAAGCTGCACTGTGCGATTTCATGTCCGCACGGGCGCCTATCCTTACGGCAATGCAGCCGCCTATGTAGCAAGCGGCAAGCAACGGAGAAAGGCCCTAACCGTGTCAGCTGAAAAGATGCCGGGTGTCTCGGCTATCGATACGACGAACTTTGCGCGCCAGATCGTGCTGGACTTTGAGTTTACGCCGGTGTCAAAGCAGCGTCAGCGCCGTGGACTGTGCAATGAGATTATCGAGGCCGGCGCCGTCAAGCTCGATTACCGCGGCAACGTTATGGGCGAGTTCTCGCAGTTTGTGCAGACGGAATATGCCGAAGGCGTTGCGTTCCCCGTTCGCGAGCTTACGGGGATATCGGCCGTGGACACTGCGATGGCCGATCCGCTCTACATGGTGATCAAAAGGCTCAGCGATTGGATCGGTCGCTACTCCGCCCAGGTGGTCTGTTGGAGCGGGGCGGATCGTCGACAGCTTTTGACTGAGTGCCAGGCAAAGCACATCGATCTTTCCGCATTTCCTACGGACTGGGCCGACCTGCAGGCGTTTTACACCTCGATCATGGACGTGGGTAGCCACGGGTGCGTCTCTTTGAGTGACGCGGCAACGTGGTTTGGCATCGAGTTCGACGAGTCGACGGTCCACGCCCATAGCGCCCTGGCCGATGCACGTGTAACCGCCAAGTTGCTCAAGCAGATGATGGAGGGGGACTATCGCGTGAGCTCGCGCGCCCAGGAGGTCCGTCAACGGTGGGGGATGGGCGAGCGAGCTCAGACGCGCCTTTCCAGCAAGTGCCCCGAGCTGGGCGACCTGCTGCTAAAGCTGAAGGCGGAGGGGGTAGGCCTTTTGAGAACGCCATTCGGTTTGGCATGGCGGGGCTGTAAGCGCGAGCCCGCCCTGCTGTTTGAATCGAAGCGTCAACCAGTATGACGAGCTGTCTGGCCTGTCTGCCTACGCCCCCGCAATCCCGCGGGCCGCACTCAACAGCTCATACTCCCTCTGGCTCCACTAGTACAGCTCGGCCGTGCGTACGGCGTCGCGGCACAGGTCCAGGAATGCCTCGGCTCCCTCGCAGAAGCACTCTCGGGCAAAGGCGCTGGATCCGTCCGCAACGCATACGCCGTCAGCAAAGAGCTTCCAGCTAGACGGCTCGCGAGAGTCGTCTCCAAGCAGCTTGATCTGCAGCACGTGCGGGCTGCCGGCGGCGCAGAGTTCTTCCTCGAGCACCTGCACCGTAAAGCGCATCTGGTGGGAGAGGCTGCTCTTGATCATGGCCGAGGCGTAGCCATTTGGCTTATCCAGAAGATGCATGTGATTCGGTTTGACGATCAGGTTGTGGAAGTTACGCTCGCTGCGCACGGAGAAATTGTCCATACGGACTCCTTTCATCGATGTTGGCAGGGCCACCGTGCCTCTTGGCCGGTTGGCGTCGGGATCGTGGAGCCAACTCTCTACCCCGACTCTGGATAAAATGCGCCCGCTCCTTGCGGGCAAGAGGAAGTCTATCAACGTGTACGGACAGAAATCAAGCGCCGCCTGCGAAATGACGCGTGAACGGCGTTGGTTTCCCAAGTGATTATTCGGCTTTCATCCGGAAAAGTGTCGAAATCAGCCGTGTAAAAGTACGGAAAAGTGTCGAAATAGGCACCTTAAAACTTCGGAAAAGTGTAGCTGGATGACAAAACAGCACTTAGAAGCCGGTGCTGGATGCGGGATCCTGCGGCCGCCTTCAGCTCTCGCTACTCATCGTCTCCGTCGTTGGGGTCGCCCTTGAGGGTGTTGATGTCCAGGTACTCGTCATCGTTCTCTTTTTGCTGGGTCTCCGACTCCGCTTGGGTGGGGCCGGAGAACAGCCGGAATCCCTCAAACGCAATGACACCGAGCAGGGCAATGACAATGGCGATAAAGGCAACCTTGACTGCCTGCGGAAATTCCGAAAAACGCAGCACCTTTTCCTCGGCGTAATAATCGGCGAAGCGCTCTTCGCCCGTGCTTTTGGTATACGCCGGCGCGGACGCGGCCTCCGGGTCATATTCCGGTGCAGGCGTGGCAGCGTACGGGTCGTTGAGATAATCGCTCGATGCGTTGCCATAATCCTCGGTCTCGATGCGATCGGTGCCAGCATAGCCATCGGAATAATCGGAATATGCCGCACCGCCCTCATAGTCCGCGGCGCTCGTGTTCGCGGCAAAAAGCGGGTTAACTGGAACGTCGAGCGCCGGCATGCCGGTAGAGGTCTCATCCAGATCGGCTGCAGCCCAGGAATCGTAGGCAACCTGATGGGCAACGGGCTCATCGAGCCTTGTGACCGGAGACTTGCGTGCCGCAGGAACGGGCAACTGCTGGGCGCTGTACATAACGGTGCTGTCGGCCGATTTGCTCCGCGTCGCCGCAGCGAGAAATGCCGCCGTCTCGGACGGGTCGCTTGCGGGGCGGGGAGTGGGCGTGGGCGCCGAAGTGGGTGCGGGCGTAGACGCGGGCGTCGAAACAGGCGGCTGCGTAGGAGTCGGCGCAGATGCGGGCTTAGGCGCAAGTGCGGGATTGGGGCTTGACGGGCGAGCCCCACCGCCCATGAGTTCGTCGGCGGTCCACGGGCGATCATCCATCACGTCGTCAAGGCTCAGCGAAAACAGGTCGTCTTCACCCTCATCGAACATGCGGTGCACATGTCCACCAATTGCCGGAATCAATCCGCGACCGGTGCATGATGCCTTGCTCAACGCCATTCTGTTCCACCCTTTCGAAATGCTAATGACATCGATTATATGGAACTTTCCAAGCGGCTCGGTCTTGGATTCATGCTTTCCAGAACTCGCGCCCAAAAGGGGAGGGGCAATCCAGGTGAGTGCCTACTTGTCGCCTGCTGCCGCCTTGGCCTCATTGAGGTAGCTATAGAAGCTGTATTTGGAGATGCCAAAGAACTCGCAGGCGCGCTCGCTCGACTTGGAAATGAGGAAGGCGCCGCGACGGTCGAGGTAGCCAATGGCACGAATGCGCTCGTCTTTGGTCATGAGCGCCGCGGGCTTGCCCACAAACTGCTCGCACTCGTGCAGCAGGTCCTCGAGCAGGTCGCCGATGTTCTTGGTAATGGGCTCGGGCTCGGTGTAGCCCGTGCCGCCGGTGCCGGTAAAGGCATCGAGCGAGCGCTCAAAAGCCTTCATGAGCGTAATGTCAAAGTTGATGCCCAAAATGCCGACAGGCTTGCCCTCGTCGTTGCGGATAAAGATCGTCGACGATTTGAGCAGCTTGCCATCGGCGGTTTTGGTGAGGTACGGCTCGCGGTCGTGCACGTCGGCGGTGCCCTCATGCATGGATTCAAGCACAATATGGCTGGGGCCGTCACCCAGTTTGCGCCCGCTGACGTGGCCGTTTTCGATCACTACGATGGAGCGGTCCACGTCCTCGGTCTCCAGGTCGTGGACGACGATTTCGCAGTTGGGGCCAAATTGGAGCGCCAGGCCGTGTGCAAGGCGCTTATAAAACTCAATCTGTGCGGGGGTCATGGGTGCCTTCCTAAAAATTAGTTTGGGCACACTGTGCCATAAACCACACTTGTTCGCAAATAACGAAAGCGTCGCTGCGTTATGTGACCGTTCGGCGGCGAAAAGGTACCGATTACGGCAACAAACAATTTGTTAGGTTTTCCAATCAAAAAGTGTGATAGAACAGTGCTAACAAACTTTTTGTTTGGCATCCACATAAAAGTTCAGCCGCATGAATGGGAATGGGCTGAAACGCGTATGCGGGGGCCGGCAAGAGAGAACTTAAGGAGTTCACCGTATGGCCGATAAGATCCAGTGGGCGGGCAACACGATGCCCAAGAGCGATGACAAGCACTTGGGAATCATGAGCCTCGACCACGTGAAGAAGGCCCGCGCCTTCCACCAGTCGTTCCCCCAGTACACCGTCACTCCGCTTGCCCGCCTGGATGGCCAGGCCGCGCGCCTGGGCCTGTCCAACCTGTGCGTTAAGGACGAGAGCTATCGCTTTGGCCTCAACGCCTTTAAGGTCCTGGGCGGATCGTTTGCCATGGCCAACTACATTGCCGACGAGACCGGTAAGGACGTTGCCGAGTGCACCTTCGATTACCTGACCTCCGATCAGCTTGCCAAGGACTTTGGCCAGGCCACCTTCTTTACCGCCACCGACGGCAACCATGGCCGCGGCGTGGCATGGGCTGCCAACAAGCTGGGCCAGAAGGCCGTCGTGCACATGCCCAAGGGTTCCACCAAGCCCCGCTTCGATAACATCGCCGCCGAGGGCGCCACGGTGACCATCGAAGAGGTCAACTACGACGAGTGCGTGCGCATGGCCGCCGCCGAGGCCGACGCCTGCGAGCGCGGCGTCATCGTCCAGGACACCGCCTGGGAGGGCTACGAGAAGATCCCGTCCTGGATCATGGAGGGCTACGGCACCATGGCTTCCGAGGCTGCCGAGCAGCTGCGCGAGATGGCCATCAACCGCCCGACGCACGTGTTTGTCCAGGCTGGCGTGGGTTCGCTCGCCGGCGCCGTGGTGGGCTACTTCACCAACCTGTATCCCGATAACCCGCCCACCTTTGTCGTGGTCGAGTGCGCTCCTGCCGCCTGCCTGTACAAGGGCGCTGCCGCCGGCGACGGCGACCCGCGCATCGTGGACGGCGACATGCCCTCCATCATGGCCGGCCTGTGCTGCGGCGAGCCCAACATTCTGGGCTGGGATATCCTGCGCAACCACACCACTGCCTTCGTGTCCTGCCCCGACTGGGTCACCGCTCGCGGCATGCGCACCCTGGGCGCTCCCGAGAAGGGCGATCCGCGCGTCATCTCCGGCGAGTCCGGCGCTGTGACCACCGGTCTGGTCGAGACCCTCATGCTCGATCCCGAGTACGCCGAGCTCAAGGAGCTCATCGGCCTGGACAAGACGAGCTCCGTGCTCTGCTTCTCCACGGAAGGTGACACGGACCCCGACCGGTATCGCCGCATTGTTTGGGAAGGCGAATATCCGACCTGCTAATCGTTGGGCGGCGCAACGCGCCGCGCCAAATTCCTATTAGACCCCCCTATGTCCTGCAGATGCATGAACCCGGGAGGCGGAGCGATACCTATTTGCTCCGTCGCGAGTTCCGCACGCAAAGGAAAGCACTTAATGTGCTTTCCGTCTTGCGCAGGACTGTCCGAGCAGCGGAGTAAATAGGTATCGCTCCGCCACCTCACAGGTAGATTCCTTCGTTTGAAAGGTTATGAACAATGGCTAAAGAACTCGATTTCGACGCTATCAAGGCTGCGGCTGAGTCCCATCGTGCTGATATGACTCGCTTCCTGCGCGCCATGATCTCTCACCCCTCTGAGTCCTGCGAGGAGGGCGAGGTTGTCGCTTGCATCAAGGCCGAGATGGAGGCCCTCGGCTATGACGAGGTCAAGGTCGACGGCCTGGGCAACGTCATGGGCTTTATGGGCGAGG